>VTLG01005939.1_pt1 | contig 30845 bp, 33 predicted proteins | sample 4694571 | NCBI WGS metagenome assembly VTLG01 (sample SAMN12604809, study PRJNA352737) | marine metagenome | biome: ENVO:00000447; feature: ENVO:00000209|ENVO:00000569|ENVO:01000036; material: ENVO:00002151; isolation source: viral sequences binned using virsorter ...
CCAGCACTTGCCTTCCATCTCTTTGGATTCTTTATCCCATGCTTCCTGTAACAATCGTTTAGCTGCGCTCATAATCCTCTCAATCAATTCTCCCTGTTAAAAAAACATTGCCGTGGCATTGCCGTGGCATTGCCGTGGCAACTATGGCCACTCAAGTTTCCTCCGCATCCATTCAGGAACCTCCAGCCTTGGCTGATTGCGCCCATATCCTTTGGGCTTCTCATGGTCCAGGTAGGCTTCCCACTTCTGGACAGCCTGGTAGACCTTGGCAATGGAGATCTCGATCCACTCCTGATCGAGCGGCAGGACGTTCACCTGGTAAGGCGGTTCGGTTTCAATCAATAAGTAATAGTATCCGGTGATCTCAAAGCCGAGCTGGCGCCAGACCTCAATCTGAAGACCGGCCTGGATATAGATCTTGTAGTTGAAGAAATCCTTGAGCCAGTCATCGCGGCCAGCCTTTCCAAGCTGCCGCGACTTGATGTCAACCAGATCCCCGGACAGCTCACTGCAGTCCAGATCCGGGCGTGCCTTAACCGGTGTACGCAACACCTGGCCAAACCCGGACAGCTCTTTGATGCTATGCTCAAGAAAAAGCTTTGCTTCCGGATGCTCCCAGGCTGCTTCCCTGCAGTTCTCCGCCATGACCCACTGGGCTGGAGTTAAGAGAGTTTTGCCTTCACTGGCTTCCTGGAAGATCTTCCACTGCTCCTTCCCTGCATTGGTCCGCCTATCCACCTCCGGAGTCCTGACATAGATCTGGTCAAATCTCTCCCAGTTCTCTATGGCCTCATGGATTACTGTTCCATTCAGCATTGCAGGGGTTTGTTTGGCAGGATTCTTTTTCCGATACTCGGAATACTGAGGCGAGACTTCAACGTCCATCAGGTTATGCGCGGATCTCTCAGGGCGTGCATGATACTCAGCCAGGTCCAATCCCTGGTGCGTCATCCTGACCGGATTCAAAACGGAATGGTGGTGCTGATCGTTTTCCATATCTCTTCCTTCATCTGCTGGATTGCTTCCATCACATCCTCGATGGACCGGACAATAAAATAGTAGCCGCCCCTTCTTTTCACTGTTTTCTCAAATGCTTTTTGTGGTTTAGACTGGCGCCCCCGGTGGGATTTAACTTCCAGCCATGCGGAGACCGGGATGCCGAACATCTGCACGGTCAGATGGATGTCTGCCATGCCGGGGTTGGTGGATGGACGGTAGCCCCCATCCTTCAGCGGTACACCAATCACGTTGATGCGCCACATCTGCACGCCCTCCTGGTATCCACCCCACTGGAGGATGGCATTCTGAATTTGGGCCTCACTGGCAGTCAGACTGATTCCCAATTGCGTTTCCTCATCTCTTCCATCTCCTTTTCCAGGCGGGTGATGGTCTTGGTTTCTTCAATCTCAGGGAGGATCTTCTTGGCTATCCTGAAGAAGGTCTGGAGGTCTTTCTGCAGATCCCGCATCTGGGCGGTGTGGTCCTCCAAAATTTTTCTTTCCTTTTCCTCCATATTATTTTATATAAACCCCTTGACTTAATGTCGTTATGTTGATATATTGTACATAAAGGTTGAACAAAGCACATTGAATGTGCGCGTTACGGTAATTAATGTCAACATAAAATGGAGTAAAAGATGAAAAACCTTAAAGACCTCAAATCTTTCAAGGGGAATTTGCGCGGGGCTGACTATGGTTTCTTCCCCAAAGATAAGCGCAAATATAAAACCTCAGACATCCACAGGCTGCAGCCGGAGGAGGTTAATGTTAAGGCATTGCTTCCAAATCCTAATGGCTCCAAACAGCTGCGCCCTACTATCTGCACCGTTGCAGAGCTGCCGGATCAGAATCAGACTGAATGGATCTTGGGCCAGGTACGCCAGCTCCGGGAAAGGCAGATCCTCACTGATGCCGCCTCTGTTTCAGCGGAAGGTGTCCACACCCTGGACACTCTCATCAAGAAATACCTGTTGGATTATGCATCCAAGAAGAAATCGATCTGGGACATTCAAAAGCGCCTGGAATACTGGCAGAGGACTCTAGGTCACCTGACTCTGGAAGAATTAACTCCCGCGATTATTTCAACCCAGAAAAGAGACCTCGGCAAAACCAGGTCCGGCGCTACCGTTAACCGGTTCCTTGGAGTTCTCTCCAGCTGCTTGAGCTATGGAGTCAAAGAACTTCACTGGACCGATGACAACCCGCTGCGGAAGGTTCAGAAGGAAGCTGAAGATTCCGGACGCATCCGCTGGTTGTCTGATGAGGAACGCGAGAGATTGTTCAAGGGATTGGAGGAATGTGAATCACCGGTCCTGAAAGACCTGGTCATCTTCTGTCTGGCAGTAGGCTGCCGCCGGGGTGAGGCGCTTGGGCTGCGCTGGCAGGATATCGACTTTGAAAAGCTCCAGATACATTTCCGGAACGTGAAGCGCCGCACGGTCTGCGCGGACGCATCCACCGATAAGGATGGGAATGTAGTTATCAAGTTTGACAAGAACGTGATCGATGCCGGGCTGAAGAATTCTTCCAAGATCAAGATCATCAGCATTGATGATGATGCCTTTGGTCCCCTCAAGCAGCTTCTGCTGAAGAGGAAAATAGCCAGCCGTTCTGACAAGGTTTTTCCGGAAGATCCGAGGCACGCATGGCAGAATTTGGTCAAGCGCATCGGCCTGGAAGATTTCCGGTTCCACGATCTCAGACACACCTGTGCATCCTATGCCCTGCAGGCTGGGAAAACTCTGATAGAGGTTGCCACTTTGCTGGGCCATGAGTCACTGGTCTCGGCTAAACGCTACGCCCACCATGCCCCGGAAGCAAATAAGCATACCGGTGCGGCGGTGGCCTCACGACTTTTTGGTTAATATGGATAACAAAGAAATAGGACGCCGGATCAGGATGGTTCGGCAAGAACACAATCTGAAGCAGGAAGATTTCTGCAATGCCTTGGGAATCAGTCGATTCTCTTTGGGCAGGATTGAACGCGGTGATCAGACCATTGACGGCCAGTCGCTCCACAACCTCCATGAGAAATTCGGGTCATCCTCTGACTTCATCCTCTTTGGTGAAGAAGGAAATTTTAAGGATTATCAGGATCTTCAGAAGGAGCTGGAATCCACCAAAGAATTGCTGGCAGCCAAGACTGAAATCATTCAGCTGTTGAAGGATGCTGCTGGTGTTAAGTGAAAAATTAAAAGCTCTGAAAGGGAGTGCAGAAAGGCATTATGATTTTTGAGATATCCCACAAAGAACGTCCCGGTGATCGGCAGACTTTAAATCCGTATGCAGATAAAACCCATTATGATCACAAAATTGTTGCAGCTGCTAAAGATTTTCTCTGCAACAAGTTTGGTTTCAAGTATCACGGTGTCCTGTTTATCGATGGACGCACCATCTCTTTCATCGAGTCACGGAATGAAGCAGCCGTCAGGCGTTGCATCAAGATCGGAACGCCCATATTTGCCAAACTGACTGGATCTGAATATGAGGACATCCAGGTCAAAGTCATCAATAATGATGATTGTGAAAAGAGACTTTCCGAGATCCGGGATATACTAGAAGAAGCCTAAACGGACACCCAACGGACACCCATGGCCATTTCTGGAATGACCTAGTGTCTGTAAACCGTTGCAAATACTGCATGGAGATGGATGCGTCACTGGTGGGCGCCCCGGTCTTCAAATCTGGGGCGCTCCAATTATATCAGTGACTTAACTATAAAAAGAACGGACACTATCGGACACCCACAGGGGTTTTGGACACCCAAACGGACACCCAAATCCTACTTCTTTTTGAAGCCGTAGGTGCCTTTGGGCTTGCGGGTTGACTTGCTCACCTTGCGCCGTCCTGCTGCACTCATCTTCTTACCGGCCTGCTTGCCCCTGGTCATTCCCAGGCGCTCATCCAGCCGTGCATTATAACCCTGCTTTTTCTTGGGCATCTTAATCTCCTATTTAGGTTTAACATATCGCACCGGTCTTTGACCAGGCACGCTTTTCTTCCGCGCCGGGAAGGGCTTGGAATTCTTCGGATACATCACAGCTTCAGATGCTTCGGAAGGTGGTGAAGGATCGCCTTCTTTGCATCCTCTGAGATCGCCGCCATTGCATTTTTTGAATGTCTCTTGGCTTGGTCACTGGTGAGGGAGTTCTGATCATCCTGGACCGCTGTAAACAACATTTTGGCACCCCACTCGATAATCTCTTTTGCCACTAGCATTTCTAGTCCAGTCATTTCTTTTTCCTTTTGATTTTGGTTCCATGTTTTTGCTTCCAGGATTTATAAATCTTGGGTTTATTAATGGCCAGGAAAGACCGCTGCTTTTTGCTTTTAAAAGGCATTACTTATCACTTATCTTTGACAAGTTCTTGACTTATCACAGATCAATAAGACCAGGTAGTCGTGCGCCCCCCAACGATATCGAGATGAATGAACCGGTCCTTGTGCGCCCCCTTCTGGCTCACTCCTATTCCATGGGCGCCCACAGCTTTGGCTGCTGCATAGAGGTCCATGGCATTCTGTCCGGAGACCAGCACATCAGCTGCCAGAGATCCGGACTGCTGATAGGTGTGTGGTCCTTTTGGGAACTTGGAAACCGTTGCATTGTGTGCATCGCATCTGAAGGCCGAAGATATGTACATCGGCCTGCCATAGGTCCGCCGCACTTCCTCGATGAACTTCATGAACTCCGGGTCCATGTCGGCCCTGCCGCAGTGGCATTCCTTACCTCGGCATTTCATCTCATCCCAGCTGAAATGATCACTCAGTTTTTTGCTCATGATGATGACTCCTATAGATAGAAATAATTCACGCCTTGTTAGCTCCGGGTTCCTCCTCAAGAGCTTTGCGGACCATGTCCAAAGCCTGGTCATCCAGCTTGTTCTGGGTGCTTTTAACCAGGGCCGTAAGCAGGAGAAGAGTGAGGGAGATGACAAATTTTTCTGAGGTTAGTTTCTGGAATAATCTGGCTAATAGTTTTTGGATCATGGTGTTCCGTTTTCTAATTCTATTCTTTTGGATTCCTTATCATCAGAATGCTCGGTGGAGTCAAAGAAATAACTGATAACCGAATGGACTACACTGATCATTCCACCAAGCAAAGTGGCTGCTACTGTCTCCATTGCGGGATCAATCGACTTGAAGAACACTAGGATCAGAAGCGCCGAAAATACACACAAGACCAGGACGGCCAATGTGAACCTGATACGCAGCCTCTGGTATCGATATTTGTCTGGCTCCATCATCCACGGATTCGTTCAACTTCCCTGCTCAAGTTGTCCAGTTCAGCACTGAATTTAGCCAGTTCCTTGTTGTTATTCGTCAATAGATCAACCAGCTTATCCTCCAGTTTAATCCTATCGGCCCGCGCCTGTTTCTGGGAAACGTGCATATACCCCATGACTAGCAAAAGCATCCCACCGATCCAACCCTGATCAAGAAAAATGGTGGCAATCTGATCAGGTATCGTTTCATCCGAATGATCATCATGCCGTGGAGGAGGAGGTTGATAATACTGCGGTTGCTGCTGCTTTGGCAGTGTCCGCACTCCACGATCCTCCTGGTATGGATCACGGCGTTCCTGGCCTACAATCTCGGTGTAAAGAATCACCGAGGCACTGATCATGATCCCTGCTAGAATCAATATTAGAGGAGCCTTCCAGCTCATAATGCCGCCGCATCCTGGATTGATGTTGAGAGCTGCATTGGTTCAATGACAGTCCCCTGCTGCTGGATCGGCTGCGGTGCAACTCGGCGCTCATTGTAAAAGTCCTGAGTCCGTTGGATGAACTGAGGCTGAAGGGATGGGTCCAGAGCCTGCTGGAAGAACTTGCTCAGTGACGCACGCCTGGGTCCATCGAGCCTGGGCATCTTGTTGACAAAGCCATTGAGCAGGTATTTTTTCTGATCCTGGTAGAGCCTCGGGAATACGGTGGTGATCGCTTCCATATGCTCATTGGTCAGGCTGCCACCGGCAACGTGCATCAGGATGGAATTGGGACTGTTGATGGTTTCAACGTAGCGCATGAACCGCATGATGCTGGGCATCGAGGGCATGGAATTATCCTCGGTGAACATGACCTGTTGGCCTGCAATCGGACTGACCGGGAGCCGTTCCTGGAGGAAGTTGATGCCGTTGGTCATAGTCTGGATCAGCTCCAGGTTGATGGTCTGGTCTCCCTCGACTTCAGGGACCATCTGCTCCATGCGTGCATACAACGTCTGCGGGTTCCCTGCAAAGTTGTTTAAGCCTTTTTTAATCCGTTTGAAGTCTTTAATGGTCTTTTCAGGACTGTCAGGATACGGCGCCTTGATCTTGACCGAGGCGGCTTCCCCGGTTTTCCTGAGTGTGTTGACTGCCGTCCTGATCATTTTCTCTGAGCGCCCTGCCATGTTAAGCGTTTCGCCCATGTCAGTGATTCTTCCCATGGTCCTGGCAAGCAGCAGCTCACCGGAATCCCTGAAGTATTTTCTTGCCAGAGCAGTTCCCGCAAAGGTGGCGCCTGCCGCCAGTCCTCCGGTCATGATGGAGTCCATGGCAGTGAATGCACCGGCGCCCATGCCACCACCCAGGATGAAGCTAGTCAGAGGTATCCGGTTGTTGATGGCGTCCCGCGCAGCTGCACCTGAAGCTATGTCTCTGATCTGTTTCAGAGCCTTGTATATCTCTTTGGCCTCAATGAACTGGGCATAGGTGTTTTTAGGTAAATCGGTCACCTGGGAGAGTTGCCCCGCTATTCCATCCAGTGAATTTTCTGATTCCTCCCGGATGATCCGGGCCATGGAATTGAAGTAGTCATAGTTCTTAGGATTCTTTTTGTAGTCTGCCAGGTTCTTTTGATACCAGCGCTTCAGTTTCTCTGACTCCCGGAAGGAAAGAGTCTTTCCTTTAAAGCCCAGCTGCTTCCACCAGTCCGGCAGATTCTTGTAGGCAACATCTCTAAATGCTTCAATGGATCTGATTGCCCTTCTCTGCTTTTTCACCATCTGCGGTTCCTTGACCATCCCCCTTCCAAGTGCAGCCGGGTTGTCAACAATTTCCCGGATCATTCTGTCTGCCACTACATCCGGGTCAAAGCGCACATCATCCAGATGATGACCTGATTTCCTGGCAGCCTTTTCCACATCCCCAATGATGTCATCTATCTTGGAGCCGTAGGCCGGGAGCAGAACATCATCCAGTTCCTTGACCAGGCCCGGTGCATCGTCAAGATTCTGCAGCACTCCCTTTTTATCCATTTCCCTGATCCGGCGTCCCAGCTCATAGATGGCATCCGGGTATTTTCCACTCTGGGTCACCTTGCTCCAATCCGCTTTTCTTGGATCAAGTGCGCGGAAATAAGCCTTTTCCATTTCCTGCTTGAATTTTCCTCCACCGGCTTTCAGCACCGAGGCCACGCCACCAACCAGGCCGCCTGCCACTGCACCAAAACCTGCGCCTGCATAGATATGGTCCGCCAGGAGTGGCCTCTGCTCCGGGTCATCGAGGATCTGGGAACTGGTCCCATACATCCCGCCAACCACCGCGCCTTCAGCTGCTCCACCGGTTGCACCTCTGACCACGCGGCTATTGATGGAGCTGCCGATCTTCCGCATCCCTGCATCGGCGGCCTTCTTCCCAGCCCAATGTGCCGCCATGGCTCCTGCTTTGGCTGCCCCTCTTGCTAGGGCGCTGGTAGCCCCAAAGGGTTGTATCAGTGAGCCAATTTCCCCCACGGTTGTTGCAATGGGATTCAGTTCACGGTGCATCTTGATTTCATCTTCCGTGAAACCGGCACCCTGCAAAAGCAGATCCGAGGCCCCAAATGTCAACCCACGCGCAGCACCGAGAGCAGTAGAAGTGAAGGGTGAATCCTCCACCTTGACCTTCATGTCCTCCTGTTCCACCAGCTCGGTAGGCGCGTACCGGTAACCGGCCTTGAGCGCCAGGTGGGCGTTCTCCGGCGGTACGTTGTAGAGGGCGCCTTCCTTGTCAACCACCACCACTTCCTGGCCTTTGATGAATGCATACTGACCCGATGCGATAAGGTCTTCTACGCGCTCATCCGCTACCGTGACGCCTGCACCCAGGCTATGGTCATAAAGTCTTGCCATCAGTTACTCGCGTACCTTCCTTTGGCTCCCAGATTCTCCAGTTCCTTCTCCTTTTTTTTCTCTACTTTCGCGTATTGTGGAGAGGCCCCCTGTGAATGCAACCTGGCAGTGTAATCTTCAATCAGTTTATTCCTGAAAAAGTGCATGGTTTTTTCTGCACGGCCCAGCAGGTTCTGGAATTTATTATCATTGAACTGCGGAATCTGGGTGACGTTCAGTTGGATTTCCTTGGCGGAATAGTTTGCACCAAAATTGTTCAGCTTTTTAAACAGAGTCTCTAAATCAGAACCGTAACCCACCAGCGCAGCACTTGTCTTGCTAAACATGGACGGCAGGAACCGGTCAGGATCTTTAAGCAGTTTTTCCATCTCATCGAGCTTCATTGTTGTGGCTTTCAGGAGTCCATTGAAGGTGCGATGTTCACGGCCCTCTCTTTCAGAAAGTGCCTGGTAGCTTTCAAACGGTACTGGGTTTCCATCCCCATCAAATAGAACGATGCCTGGGACATATCTTTCCCTTTCCGATTTGCCCATGGCGGCCCGGACGGTGTTTTCACTGACAATCAAGTCCTTTATGATCCTTCCCACTGCCAGCCCATAGTCTTGTTTGTTCTGTTCCTCGGCCTGAACCAGACGATCCTTGATGGCGTTGATGTTTGCCATTGCCCCGGTCTTCTGAAGCTGGAACTGGGATATCTGAAGCGCCCGGTTGGTCTCATTCTGGAATGCCTGGAGCAGTTCCCCACGTTGCCTGATCAGATCGAGGCGTTGGTTCTCTGCAGACTTCATCTTCATTTCCTTGGACTTCAGGAACTTCTGCTGCTCCCGGTCCAGGAAACTGTTCAGCATCGACATGGCCTCATTGGGCGTCCGGTTCAGCGCAGACCCGGCTGCACCTAACGCCACGCCAATGATGGCCAGCCACATATTGGTTCCCTCCAAAGGCGGCTTCTGTTTCTCTGCTGCAATGTCAGCGATTTTGGTCTCATAGGATTCCACCTTCTCATTGATATCAGAGCGGAGCAGCTCATAGTCTTCTTGATTGTCTCCAAAATAGAACCGGAACCCACCCTCCAGGTCTTTTTGAGTTGGCCCCATATCATTGATGAACTTGACAGCATCCTCATAAATCTTGGTGCTGACCGGGTTGGTGATGGTGCCGCCAATATTCTGCTGGATCTGTTGGATTGACGTATCAGCTACCGGGACTGCTTTCACCTCCTCTACTAGAGGCTCTTCTTCAAAAGAAACCGTTTCCGCCGTTTCCAGTGGTGTGGTGGCAGGCTTCTCATCCTTCAAGACCACTTCTTCTGTTTCAACTTCTCCGAGCTTCTCCGCCTGTGCGCCAAACAGACCTGTGTGTTTCTTGGGTGCTTCTTCCTCCACTTCCTCGATAACCTCTGCACCCTCTTCAGGCATTTCTTTTCTCAGAGCCACCTTCTTGACTATGTTCACTAAATTGTCTATGGCCTTTTTTTGTTCTGGGGAATCCTTCCCAGACATATCCTGTGCGCCAAACAGACCTGATCCACCGGTTCTGGCTGCTGGTTCTACATCCACCGCAGGCTCTTCCAATCCTGGATGATATGGAGAAGCAGGAGACCTCGCCAATCTGGTAGCAGACATCCGGTCCACTGAATCCAGGTCCGATTCAATCTGAGCGCCGGCTTTCTCATACTGTCCTGGGGTGATCGTTTCCTCGGTGATGTTCACCTCGATGACATCATTTGGCTCTATCGGATCGTAGGCGCCCAGGTTGTTGTCTGCCAGAATTTCCTGGTAATCCACACCATACAAGTTGGCAATGACGCCGATATCTTCACCGGCCTTGACTGTATGAGCTATCTGCATTTAGTTCTCCTCTAGGTTCCGGAGCCGGTCATGGAGGTTTGACTGTGACGCCAGGATGGCTGCCAATCCATGGCCGTAGTCAACCATCTTGCCGTGGGGGGTATCCTGGACAAACGAGGCGCCCATGGGGCTTTTTTCCAGATCCTGTGCCATGACTCCCACAAAGACTCCAGGGTCTTGGCCAGGTGCATCAGGGTCTTTATATTTATATTGATAGGCATTGAGCGCATCCAGGAATCCTTCTACCTGACTGTCGGCTGCACGGATCTCGCGCTTCATCGCAATGTCTGAAGAAGCCGCAGCGACTAGGCCATAAGCCGTAAGACCTTCACCTATCAGATTCAGCAGTGCTGCAGCAATGTCCTTGTCATAATCCTTTTGGGCTACATATTTCTGATGTGCATTGATTAATCCCTGGATTTCAATTTTCTTTTCCCACTCCAGTTCTGCCAGATCCCTGGTCAGTTCAAACCCCATCTTCTGGAGATCCGCGTTCATCTGTGCAATATCAACCTGAGTCTCGACGCCCTCAAGGGCTTGCATCCCACCGTAGGCGGCCAATGCCAGTGCGTCAGACATCCCGATGGCCTTCATGGCGAGTTCAGCGTTGACGGTTCCAATGGAAATCGCTTTCTGCAGGTTGACCATGACAAGAGCTAGATCGAGCTTCCCCTGCTCAATCGCTATTTGTGTCCGGCTTTCGAGGTTTTTAATCACTCGGGTGTTATCAAGTGTTGCTTGCATATAATCCGCATTGAGGGCATTAGCCTGATCTGCAATGAGAAGTCCCTCATCAATCTGCCCCTGGGCAAGAACACGCGCCAATTCCGCCCTTAGATTCTGAATCACATTTTGATGTTCAAATCCTGCTTCTGTGACGTTGGCTGTCAGTTCTGCTTGAGCATCAAAAATGGCCATGGTCTCGTCAATCTTGCCCTGTTCCACTGCCAGTGTCAGACGAGCCTGGAGATTGCCCAGGTTGGCCTCAGTGTCCAGTCTGGCCTGGGTTATAACCCTCTGCAATTCCACTTGCATGATGGCCAGCTCACGCGCTGAGTCGAGCTTCCCCTGCTCAATGGCAATAAGACGCTCGTTTTCCATGTTCGCCATTGCACGCTGCAGGGAAAGGGTGGATTTGTTGGTGTATAAATCAGTCAGCAAATCCCCTGCTTCCTTCACTTCCTGAGATCTGAGAACAGCACCCTGGCCTACTGCTTCCTGCTGGACCTGAGCCTGAAGATTCTGGACATTCCTGAGCCTCGCCGGATCTGCAGTCCCTCCCACCTCGGCACCCAGAAGCATCCGCACATTGTCCTCCATTGTGCGCTTGAGCTGGATCATCGCCGGGCTTGACACCTCACCGGTGTATCGTTGCTTGACAATATCGATGGCCTCAGTGATGCCGGACATGATTTTCTGAAAATCCTCATCACTGATGTCGGCTACCTTGGTAATGACTGTTCTGACTGCATCATCGACTTTCCCCACCTGGCCGGCTGCAGCATCATCGACTGGACTGATGGTGACGCCGCCCTGTGCGGTATATGCAGCCCTTGCCTCTGCTTCCGTGGCATAGGAGATTCCTTTTTCCAGCTGCTGCGCCCTCCAGTTTCCAAAGGCAATCGGATCAATCCTCTTCACCTTGGTCAGCTGCTGCTGCCATCCAGCCCTTGCCAGTTCCTCAGTGGGAAAATCACCGTTGGCTCCGCCCCGGCTGGCCCACCATTCTTCAAAATTCCCGGACGTTGCTGCAAGGGGTGCATCACCCACCACCACACCACCCTGCATGGCCCATGCATCCCTGGCCTCTTCTGGGGTTTTATAGGTGATCCCTGCTTCGGTCTGGGTTTTCATCCAGTTCTGGAAAGAAATGTCACCCATCCCCTCCACCTGGGGGCGTGCTGTCAGTTCTGCATTATAGGCTGCTTCTGCTTCTGCTAGAGTTCCATAGGTGCCTGTCTCTCCTCCACGGCTATCCCACCACTCTTGAAAGTTTCCTGGTACGGCCAGAACTCCAACATCACCGATAGTGACTGGACCGGCATCCTGGATGATCGCGGCCTGGTGTGCGGCTTGTGCTTCTGCTTCCGTTTTATAGACGCCTTCTGTCCCTCCTTTTCCTGCCCACCACTCCAGGAAATTATCTGCAGTGGCAATCTGTATTGCAGGGCGGCTGAATTCTGCAACCTCTTCAGGTGTCAGGGTGAACCGGGCTTCCCGGATGGCATTATCCAGCATTGTCTCTGCAATCCCGCGCAGCTGGGTCTCTGAAAGAAGGGGATAAAGAACTGATCTTTCTCCCTCATAGGTTCCTGGCCCTGCTGTTTGCAGCATATCTGCTGCCTCGACTTGCACCTCAATCCATTGCCCATCATCGGTCTGAACCATCTTGGTTCCAGGTGCCACTGCGGACGCCGTTGTTGGAGTACCACGCTGCAGGGTCACAGTTTCAAGACCTGCCAGAATAATCAGTTCATCCAGAGTGAGTGCTTCCAATTCACTCTGGGACATTGACTGAAGTTTTTTGGAAACGACATCGGTAAATTTAGTGACCTGGGTTTTTGATGCTTCACCAATTTCAGCCATAGCTGCTTCAAAGGCTTCTTTTTTCTGGGCATCAGTGAGGAGATTAGACCCGGTTTTGAAGTTTTCCTGATCCCAGATGCCCCGGTTTTTGGCGGTGTCAAACGTATCATCCGCAAAGATGACTCCGCTGTTTTTGATAAAGTCTTTAAAGGTTTTTTTCTGGGCGTTTATTTTGTTATCAGAATCTGTGGCCTGTGCTTGAGTGTCCCACTCTTTGCCGTTCTGATCCTTGTATTTTACTGGTGGAGGTGCAGTTTTTTTGGTGGTGAGTTTAGTCTTGCCTTCACTTTCCGCTGTACGGATTGCGGCTTCCATTGCTAATTGAGAACCATAATTTATTCCATTCCAAACCCACTGATCTCCATCTCCATCTCCATCTCCAGTGCCATCTCCTGTAGGGAAACCCATGTCCGGAATCGATACAGTCGATGTGTCAGGTTGTGATAGAGAGGTATCTACGCTTATGCTGATTTCATCCCCTTCATCTACTTCATCGTCATAACTCCGTATCGGCCCCCCGGAAACCCCCATTCCTTGGGTGCCTGGCAAAGGCTGACCAGATCCGCCCAGTGCAGAGAGCAGGTTCGCCTCTCCCTGGTTGATGGACGCAAGCCCTTCCCCTCGGCTTTGAAGAATTTCAGCTAGTCGGCGCAGATCCTCATCGGACATCTGGCGGCCCATGTTCATGGTAGGCATATTCAAATACTCTTATAGGATGGTAATTTAAACGGTGTCGGTTTCCGGCCAATTTCCAGCATCAGGTTGGCAATCGAATACGCCTGACCTGGATCAGTCCCAACGGTATCGGAAAACTCAAAACGGACGGCATTGCATTTCTGGTGATCTTCCAAAAGGAACCTGAACTGGTAGACGCCATCAGCTGCGCCCAGTGTCCCGGCACCATAGATCTCAGATCCATAGGGTGATTCATCTCCGTATTCATTGACGCCTAGATCATCGATGAAGTTAAACTTGTGAACCTCATTGAAATAATCCTGAAAGTTATATCCCACGCGGGTCTGCAGGGTGTGGTTGGACTTGTAGTCCCCAAGGACCAGAACCCGCTTCACCCGCTGATAGCCCTGCACGGAACCCGGTTTGATCCAGGCGGTGACCAGCTTGAGCTGAATGGGGGCGCCCACATCGGTGTAACTTGTGGCCTGCTTGTAGACAGTGCCGCCCGAGGTTCTCAGGTAGCAGTATTCTCCGGTGGCACGCCAGACAATGGCGCCGGTGGCTTCATGGTTTGAAAAGGTAGACCACTTCCGGTAATAAAGATCATAGACCAGACACGCCCCTGCTTCGGTGGTGAACCGGACCTGGCCGACATCCTGAAGCATGACCGCACTGCTGACAGTCTCGGCATTGTAGGCTTCCACCGGTGCGCCGATGTAGGTGGTTTCCAGGGCGCGGGTTAAGAGATAGATGCCCTTGGTGGACATGAACATGATGCCGTCCGGTGTCAGGACCAGGGCGTCTGCATTGGTAGATCCCACATCACCGGTGACCAGCTGCGGCTCGGAAAAACTGTTCTGGGCGCCTGCATCGGTGGGTCCATCACCGGTGAGGTAGTAGATGTTCTGCTCCTCAAATATAATCAACTTCTCATCCATCTCCATGAGGCCGGTGATCTTGACTGCTTTGTTCATGACAATCCGGAAAACATCAGAAAATTCCACCGGCTGCTTGGCCTGACGCTTTTTGCTGTAATAGAGGATTTTGGGATTCTCGGATGAGACTGAGAAAAGCCTGTTGTTGAAAGTCCCCAAAACCGAGGTGGCCGGAGGTGATACGTTCTCAACAATCCCGCCCTCCGTGTAAAGGATCTCGGCAGTCAAAAGCCCTGTGTCGGTGACTGCTCCCGCATCCGTGAAGGTGACGGTGTCCACCGTTGTCGAATTGGCTACAGTTCCGCACCGGTAGAAAACAGTTCCATCACCAACCGTCCGGTAAACGACAATGGTGACATTGGGATGCTCCGTGATCCGGAGTGTGGGAATTGTCAAAGCTATCGTTTTATTGCTGCTGGTGGTGGCCTTAGTGACGGCCACACTGGGTGCAGACCGGTGGATCTGTCCGCGTGCATCAGTGTAGGTGAAGACACATCTCCACTGGTAGGTTTTGGATGCGTCCAGGGCGCCCCCTGATGAGGGAGATCCGGCGCTTACATTTTCCGGGTACAGATGGAATCCGTGTTCTGTAATATCCTGGGTGTCGTAGCTGCTGATGAATCCGCCTGCAATGTGCATATTCTCGCCCAGCTCAATTCCCATGAAAGATGCAGCCTGGGTGAAGTCCACAGCGCCGAGAGTCAAACCCTTCAGGCTGTAAACATCGTCATCTGCTGAAACGAGTCTGGTCTTTATCTGAAACGGCCCCTTGTAGATTCCTGCTGTTGCTGCAACCAGACGCGGAAGCGTTGCCCCAGGTAAAAGACCTCCGGCCACCCCCTGCTGGATCTTCCCCACCACCAGGCCGGTTGTATCCATCAAGAAAAAGGTTGGCTGCAGCCCACTGGCATGGACTCCGCAAACGTAGGTTTTGGAATTGTAATAGAACGCCTGACTGGCCAATCCCACACTGCGCTTGAGGACCGTGCCTGCTCCCATCGATGGGGTTCCAGTCCTTGGCGTAGAGGAGTAGGTGGCTTTCTTGATCAAATGGTCATAATCCGCCGAGGCATTATGCTCATAGATGATTTCAATTCCACTGGTGCTGTTTTCCTGCATCGTCACGCGGGGAATTACGGTTGCAATTCCTTCCACCGTGTATGTGGCAAAGACCGTCAAATCAAACAGCATCCTGGAGACTTTCAGACCGGCACTGGCGGCATCCGTGGAATAGGCAACATAAATGTCTCGGTCATTGTTTGGATCACGGAAAATGGAAATGGAATCTTTTGGATCATTGGCAATTGAGACCGGATTCACATATCCGTTGGTCCCTGAACCCACCACACCATCCTGGGTGATGTAGGCCACCTGGACCTGGCTGCTTGAATTCCGGTACGCAAATATTGCATCCTTCGCCGCATACTCGATGGCGTCCAGCTGCTGACCACTGGTGGCGGCATTGCTGGCAAGCTGAACCGCAGCATTGAATGTGGTTGGATCATCGTTTTTTAGGGTTTGGATATCCACATCGTTGTCACTGGTTTCAATGTAGACGATGGCTGGAACGCCGTTCAGTTCAATGCACCGAGGCAGTTTCCCGGTGGTGCTGATGGAGGTATTGTTCTGCAAAAACGCCCCACTGACTGCATCAAGGACACTGGCGCGGACTCCGCCCTCGGTATCCTCCCAGGCTATGCAGTAAACACCATTGCCGTAGCTGATGGACGGTGCGCTCTGCTCATAGTCATTCCTGATGACATCATCGGATTCAATGGTCACCGAGAGGCTGCCGCCTTTGTCTATCCACTCATCCCTTCCGGAACTATAGCTGTAAAGATTGGAACTGCTGAATAAAAGCAGTTCATTCTGGAACCTGGTCAGGGCGTCCCCGGAAGAGATACTTGTGGAGCCTGCAATGGATTTTCCCAGTGAAGAATAACCGAACCTTTTGGTGATCACACTTCCCTTGGTGAACACCGCGTTTTCTGCCGTCAACAGTGAAGAAGGCAGCACCATTTTCTCATCGGTTTTGGTGTCAATCCCGCCGCTTAAATCAACCGGCACCAGGAGCTTTTCAAGAGGCATTCTTAGTTTTGTCGTGGACTTTGAGAGACGGTTTCTGCTGCTGCTGCTCCTCCAGGATAATCTGCATACCTATCAATCTTTGCTGGTGCTGAAAAAGGTCGTTAATCTGTTGCTGAACCTTTATCAGCTCCTTCTTTATCTCTTCCAGTTTTCTCATGGTGTGCTTTCTGCCTGTTTCGCTGCCCACGCTTGCTTGATATCGTCAGTCCAGAGTCCTTCTGCAATTTCTTTGACTGACATCATTACTGGATCGTTGTTTTCATCGGATCCACGTTGAATTGTTTGAGTCTCGCCTGAGATATCCATGTCTGGTGACAGAACTCTCCGATGGTATCCACCATCCTCAGTGATCTCTCTGATCTGGAGATGTTTGTAGTCTGTGACCACTTCTATTTTATCTAGAGTTAAAGCCATTTAAATCCTTGATTAAATAAAGAAAAAACCACCTGCAATCAAACGAGATCCTGTAGCATCAAATGCTGCTGCAGTTAGCAGTGCAGGCGTCGAATCATCCACATTACGGAACAAGTCTATCCTGCTAGTAGTAGCCTCAATCCTTCCACTTAAAAATCCCCCGGCCACAACATCTGTATCAACTTTGTACATATAAGAAATTGACACCATTCCAAACTGATTTGTCCCACTAGCTGCCGTAAATGGCAGAGTTTGAATAGAAACCGTGTTACTCGTTGTTCCCGAGGAATATGTTGCATCGAACCAGAACGTGAAATAACAGATATTGCCTATCCGTGTATAGTAACCATTCTGTGATGAGTAGGACCAAGAAACGGTGCTTGCAATTAGGTTTGGAGTCCAAATCCCTGTCTCGTAGCTCAGTTCAGTCTGGCCGACGATTCCTGACCTTGTTCCTGAATCTCCGATTATTCCTGACATTCTATTCTCCTTATGGTGCTGCAAATTGTTGGTCAATGTAGGTAGCCCAAACGTCCATCGTACATGCGCCACTAGCAGATGCTCCCTCAATTTTGAGAATATCTGTACCTGTTACCGCTAATTTTTCATTAAACACAAATGTCGATTTGTTCGGGATCAGTTCATCGGTCATTAAATATAATCCGGTCCCACTTCCGTCAGGATGTAAAATTATGTTAAACATACTGTCGGCCAGGTTTGAACGTTCTGAAATTATAATCGAAACAGTTGTCATAATATGATTTGCGACTCCTGTTATAACTGCAGTTGGTGATTCGGCCAGACCATCCACATAATACCTGCGGACAACCTCTTTCCCAACAGCAGTTGCGTTAACTATACTGGGATTTGCCATGTTAGTATCCTAATGCTAAAGATGCGTGGAAACTCGTCTGAAAGCAGTTTCCTTTTGAATAAACCTTCTTTGTTGTACTTGTTTTGACATCGGCAGCGCATTCGATGTCTCCGGTCCCGTTGCAGTCTAGATTGATATCACCATTTGAATCGGTGCTGCTGATCGTGTTTCCGTTGATGTTGATATTGTCTACCTGCGCCTCGGTAACCGCACTATTGGTCCCGAGTGTGATTCCATCGATGGCACCACCGTTAATGTCACAAGTGGTGACAGTTCCTAAATTGGCACAGGTCTGAGAGGCTGCGGTCCATCCTGATCCCAGAACTATGTTGGTCCCAGCTACCAGGGTGAGATTGCTGCCATCTCCATAGATGTATTCACCTCCTTTGTCCCAGAAATAGAGCCGCCGATCATCTGCCATCCGTACAATTTCAGATCCATCATACTGCTTGAAAATAATATCTTTGGCATCTACCTCATTTTCAAAGACCAGATCTGAACTGCTGTTTTTTATGGCACCAATTGCAGTTCCGCCATCCTTGATATAAATAATGCCGGAATTTGTATCGAGGACTAAATCTCCCTCTGCATCGATGGTGATGGTCCCAGTTGTATTGGCAATGGAAATTGCCCCGGCGTAGCTGGTTGAGGTGGTGAGCAGCGTAGCAGTCTCATCCGGCACGGTGAGGATGTTGGAACCCTCCGAGGTGCCGGTGTATTTCATCTGGACGTAGGCATTGGAGCCGCTTGATGCATCATACTTATACAGGTTGATGTCTGCATGGCTCATCTTGGCACCTGCAAACGGCGTCTTGGTGGAATCAAACTGCCAGGTGAAAATCCCGGAGCCATAGGCTGCTTCTGCATCAGTCCCTGACATTCCATCGATGCTGCCGCCGGTGGTCTTCACTGTGCCGCCGCTGGTGACCTGGACGGCCACACCGCCTGCATTTCGCCAGTAAAGATCACCACCACTCTGGTAGACTGCAGAATTGTCTGATGATGCTGTGGTATTGGAAAGCACCACCCCCTTCAGCTCTTTGGGTTGATTCTCGTTGAACTCTACATCGGCATTGATGTTGATCCCGGCAGGCGTGATCTGAACGCCTGATCCGGATGCATGGTTATGGTCATCGACTGCGGTCCAGTTAGACTCTACGTTGCTGGCCCACGTTGGTCCTGGTGTGGAACCAACGTCACTTTGGGTCAGGCTCATGTTGGGTGTTGGCATAGCTCCTCAGAAGAAATAAATGTCTGCCGTTGCCTGCGTGCTGGCTTTCATGATGATGATGCGTCCAGGCGTGTTATTGGTGCTGTTCGATTCAAATATAACCGCATTGGTCTTCAGCCTGGTTATGATAAACCCCTCATAAGCCCTTCCCAGTTTGTGGTTGACCCGGGTGTCGGTTGTCTCAATGGTGAGGCCCTTAATCATCACCCCGTCACTGATGGGAAGTTCCAGAAGCGGATTCAGAGCAGTCTTGATGTGTGACTGCAGCCGCGTTATTTCTTGGTTCTCACTCCAGAGCTGGGTGAAGTTGACCCGGCCCATCAGCTCTTGAGCGTGTAGCCCACATTGACAGTGGAACTGGCACCGCCGCTTGAGTGATCCCAGAAGAAACGGACATACCTGGAATAGACATCTGCCGTCAGCTGGTTGTTTTCGGCCCCGGATACAGCTGCGGTGGCAGTCCCTGCCCCATTGATCCAGGTGCTGTCATCATCTGAAAACTGGATAAAGATATTTCCTGCCGGAGTGTTGGTTCCAGTGTTGACAACCTGGAAACTGGCCTGGCGGAATTGTGCTGCATCGATGGTGGCACCGGTTACATCTCCGCTAAAGTCTCCACTAGCTACATAAGCAGTGGAATGCCTATATTGGACTGGGTTCATTTAAACCTCTGCATTATAGTCGGTTAAGGTAGGTGAAATTACTGTAGTACGCAGACATATCGGTGACGGTCACCGGTTCACCCAGGTCACGCATTTCTGCCACTGCAGTGATCCGGGCCTTGATCTCTTCCTTCTGGAAGATCAGAGGCTGGATGTCGCTTTCTTCCTTGATGAGGGCGTCCATGGCCGCCGAAACGATGACAAACTCATCCCAGCCTGAGAAAAAGTCCATCCTGGTCTCGACTGACCCATAGATGGTTGGATCTGACAATCCACTGGAATCCAGATCCGTGGTGATGGTGGCTGCGCCTACGGCGGAAATGGTCTGATCTACGTTGTAGTCGGTACTGGTGAAATCGATTCCGGTTATGGTATCTCCCACCACAAATCCATGATTGGCTCCAACGGTCCACATTGTCGTTGATCCGCGAGTGATCGCCGTTGGAGTTACCTCGATGAACTTTTTGGGGCTTGGCACATACCAGATCGTGATGGAATCGTTGGTGCTTGGTTTCGGGTTCAGGTACAGAGAAGAACCCTGGAGGTGGTAGCGCATACCCCGCGCAACGGAATAGCGGCTGCCTACATCCCTCTGTGAAAAGTTGTAGCGGCGCAGGGGAATGGAATCTGAACCTACGCTCAAATCCACCCCCCGCATTTTATAAAAGTCGCTTGGAAGATCGTAGCTCTTGGTTCCGGAGACCAGGCTGATGGTACTGGAATTCAGGAAATAATCCTCGGAGTTTGCTGCTGTTACGATCAGATCATAAAGCTCCGCGTATCCCCTATTTATGTATCTAAGCCATTCCGTGTCGTTGACAAAATTAGAATTCTGTTGATCAGCACGCTGCTGCGCCAGAGTTCTGATTGTCGTGAGAGCTACATAGTCAGTCATGGTTAATAAGAATCGTAGATGCCATGAATCGCTTCCAGAACCGCCTGGCTATTGCCGTCAACAACGGCAGCCATCAGTTCCTCGGCCATCTCATGCTGTTCATCGGAATATTCACTTTCCATATCTTCTTCCAGCTCGTCTTCACCAAGTTCCATCTCATAGTCTTCTTCAGCCATTGCACCTGGGCCACCGTTGCCCAGGATCATGACGGCTGTCTCTTTGGGTCCACGCATATCCCTCCTTATTTGGTGAGAGAGGTGTTCCGTAAAATTAGACAGAAATGGATTCTGTTATTGGCATGCGCCGCAATGTCAGCCGCACTGGCCCCTGTGATGTTATTAATCACAATGGTTTTCCCAGAGGTGACATCGATGGCGCCCAGCTGCACTTTTGAATCTGCCACCGCATTCAGGGCCAGGGTTGCAGTTGCCGATATGATCCCAGGATATATCTGGTCTAGTGTGACCGTGTATTTCCCGGTACTGGTATAGGCAACAGACCATCCAGCTCCAGAATTGGAGTCAGCGTCAATAGCGCTTGATCCATTCGGGGCAAATGACCCGGCGATGACCTTCACCTCCGGGTTTGCACTCTGCACATCAAAGAATATTTTATTGGCCATCAGACCTCCTTTCTCAACTTGGGAGGGTGATCACACAATTGAAACCGGGAGCATCGCAACTAAGTTGGCTGTAGGAATGGACCCTAGCTTCTACCCCATCGTCATTGGCCTGACGCAAAACGCGCAGCGAATCCAGCTCCGTAATCTGCACCACCGGGCCGATACTCATGAGGCTGAACCGCTTCATCTCCAATAAATAGGCCGTACCTTCGGGGCAGCATTTATCCGGGACAATCGAGACAATCCCGTGCGGCGCATAGAAATCCAAGCTGCGGTATCCACTCAAGGAATCGTTGGCTTTGACTTCACGCTGAACTTGGGCGTTCATCGTTTTTTCAATTCTGACGAAATCTGCAAAACTACAGAAAAGGTGCGAGGGTTTTCCCCCTTCCCTGGCTGTAATTGCGGCTGCCTCTATTATTGCCTCGACTATAGTCATGGCAGAGCCATCCACGCGCTGGCCACCTAACCTGGTTGCATCAGTGCTGCGATCCTGACCAAAGAAGCTGTCTCCAGATGTTGGAGCAGTTGTGGGAATCCATCCTCCAAGTCCGGTGATTACGGAATCATAATTGCCCTGGACATAGAGGTAGTCGTTTTGGGCAATCGCCGAGATGCCTGCACTCAGGTTTCCAGTCATGGTCACCTGGTTCGATGTTGCATCACGGTTCACCGCAGAGACTTCCAGAGTCCCGGTTCTGACTGATCCGCCGGATAGAGTGGCAGAAGCCTGGAGCTTCATTCCTACTTCAAAATTGACCACATCAGAATCTTTAACTAAATCCAGTGTAGTGACGCCAAAGGAAGAATTATTCACCTGGCCGATTGCGCCGGAGCCGTCCCGGAAAAGGGAGGTGGCAATGGAATCGCCAACGGCGCGAAGAACACCGTCAATTTCAGTGGTCATCGCGTTAAGGAAACTATATCTGTCTCCGACAGAGGCAGCGACTGCCTCTCCGCTGATTGTGGCTACTCCATAATTGCTGGTGCGAGTTAAAAGAAACTCGCCTATTTTTGAGGCCGTTGCATTGGTTTGAGCCGTTGCAAATACTGCAGATACGCCCTGCGGCCTATTATAATAAACAGGGATTGGTGCATTTTTCCCTCTAAACTTTTCATCCTTTGGGACCAATTCCAGAAAAGGATGTGAGTCGTACACCACCTTGGCTACCTCGCCAGGCTTGTAATACTGTTTGAGGGCATTGCTCCACGCTGCTAGTGTCGTGGCAGTTGCCATGAGAATCTTTCTAGGCGCTCCATGCGCCTATGGACTGTTTTAGCCCTTCACTGATCTGTCATATTCTGTCAGAGCCTGCTCCAGCCTTTCCCGCCTGGTGGCAGGATCTTTCTGTGGAGCCTGTGAAGAGGCCGAGATTTTGTTTCTTAACGTTCTCGGTCTTGTCCGTTGAGATTCCGATGGCGTGTCCTGAGTAGTGCCAGCATCGGTCTGGCCCAGCAGTTTCCGCATCTTGGTAGAACCGGCAAGCTGCTTAGTCTGCTGCTCATAAAAGTCCTCCACATCCTGGAGGATTTCCGCTTCCGGCTTCACTCTGCCGGTCTCGGTGGCAACGATCTTCTGCATTTCGAGGATCGTTGGCCATGCATTGTCCCACTGGGCGCGGGTCAATTCAAACTTCTCATCATTGTCAACTATGGTCTTTAATCTTGCAACATAATCATTAACCTGCTTTTGCTTCTCCATTCCTTCCAGCTTGGCCAGCCGTGCTTCCATGGCTGGATCAGCCTGCCCTGGAGCTGATGTCTGGCGCTTGCCGTTCTGCAAAATCTGGTTGGTTGCATTCTCGTAGCTGATGCCGATCTTTTTCATGGCACCAACATGGTCTCCGGCTTGAGCGGCAGCAGCAGCATCCTGAAAGTTTTTCAGGCCCTGCTTCATCGTGTTTATTTCCTGCCGTTCTTTCTGCAGTCTCCGTTCCTTCTGAGCCACCTTTGAAAACGCTCGACTGACTCGTGGTGTCTCTTTTTCGGGTTCTTCTGGAGCAGCATCCTCAGTCTCCTGATCCGGTGCAGCTTCAGCAGTATCCTCAACTTCAGCAGACTCAAGAGGTTCTTGATCCTCTGCAGCCGCCTCTTCAGGTTCATCGGTGACGCCTTTGTCTGAAAGCCACGCCGTGACCTGGGCCTGCTCTATATCATCTGGTGTTATCTCTTCGACTTCTTCACTCATGCCGGTAGTCCTTCAGTGGGTGGTGGCTCCATGCCGATGGGAGGCGCCGGAGGTTCCTCCAGTCCGGGAATGAGGGGGACTGGAGTGGGTTCCTCTGCGGCGCCTAACCCCCCAGGTATCGGTGCAGGCTCCTCCATGGGAACCGGTGCTGTTTCAGGCGTCTGCGGTCCCTGCATCAGGGCATCGCACTCATCGATGAAGCGGAGCATCAAATCCAGTTTTTCCAGCTCCAGACCGTCCTGCTCTGCTTCCAGATAGGCAATCGTCATTCTCTCTTTTGCATAGGTCAGATCCATCACTGGCTCTGGTGCATGGTATATGGTGTCCTCTATAATCTCGGAGATCCGCCACTCGATGTCGCGCTCAAGTGAATCATAGAGGGAAGTGACCGATTCCAGATCCGGAAAGTCCAACAGTCTGACAATGTGTTCCCGCTGGGTGATGACTCCGTTCTGAATCAACTCGGTGACAGCCTGCAATCTGCCTGCTGGTGTGGAGGGCAATAGGCTCACCGGATATGCCTGGAGGACATAGTCAGTTTCTGCCATGTCGATGTCTTTGAAGTCGAGATGCTCAAGCGCTCGCTTTTTAAATCCCTTGACTGGGAAAGATCCCTTCTCATCAACTATCTCCCTGGCAAGCAGCTGAAACCATTTGGCTGCATCCATGTAAGCCTTCTCATATTTCTGGCCGATGGTCACAAAGCGCTCGGTTTCAATGTCATGGTAGGTCCGCAAGGCGGCCCCTGATTCCAGCCCCGGCGGTTTCTTCCCGGTTGCACTAAGTTCTGAAACCCCTGCAATCTCATAGGCCCTCTGGTAGAGCCGATCCAGGTGACTGTAAACTTCAGGGTGCATGGCTGTCGGATTATATGACACGGGCGGCTGGCCCACATAATTGACGATGGTGCCTGGTGCATTTCTAAGGGAGGATTCAACCACTCGGCTGCCGTGCGCCACAAAGATCCACGGAACCGATAGGAGGTGCATCGACTGCTGGATGCGGAGTGCCAATTTGTTGATCTCAAACTGGATGGATTTCAGATTCTCAACCAGGGAGATCCCGGCCCAGCCCAAAATACTATCACCCCATGTCATGGTCACAAAGGGGAAGTTCGGGTAATTGTACTGTTCATCCACCAGGATGAGGGATTCCATGCTTATAACGTGCTTGCCGTCATCTGCTCCATTGATGGACGGCAAATGCCATGACTCCACCACTTCCACCATTTCAGCGTCATGCCCTTTCTGGTTCACAAAATCCTTGTCATCACTATTGGCCAGGATGATCTCCTCTTTGGCATCCGGGTACATCAAAATCATCTCTTCCATCGGCACCCTCTTTACCTGGTGAAGCGCCGGTGGTATCTCGGAATACATCGAGGCATTCAGATCCCAGAGCAGTTCATTGGGATAGACACGCTCTGCAAACAGCTCACCGCCTTCCCGGTAGACCTTCATGGCCGCCAGGTCAAATATGCACGCATCCTGGAAGATCTTGGGCATCAGATCATAAAGCCCCACCTGGTGATAGATTCCTTCCATCACATCAGTCAGCTTCTTGGCGCGTGTCCGGAGCCTATAGTCTCCGCGCTTGGTCAGATACATGGGCCGGGGTTTGGCCTTGCCTAATCTGGATACCAGGGTGTCAGTGATGTTCCCCACCACGTTCAGCCTCATCCGGAAATCCTCTGCCATGGGCATCCCCATCCGCATTATAGGCTCGAACCGGTCCAGTGCCTCATAGTTCCGCTGGGTGTACATCCGGAGCATATCGATGTTCATCTGCATCCGGCCCATGTGGGCTTCCTGGAGCTGGTTGATTGTCTCGGAAAGACGCATCCCTAGCTCTTGCTCTGATTCTGCTTGCCACCAAAACATTTAGGACTCCTGGTATTGTTTCAAAAGGTGATCTTCTGTTGGAAGTGCAGGCATTTTCAGCTCCGGCATCTCCTGGTAGAATTTCAATTTCAGTCCATGCCCCTCAAACTCGGCCACGCGGTGTTCACTGAGGTATTTCACCAGCTGCTCGGTGTCTGCCAGGGTTGGTTTTTTAGGCAGCACGCCGCCTCGCAATCTGTCGGCCCTGAAGCTGCGCTATCTGCTGATTCCTTTCCTTGATGGGGCGCTCCAGCTGGGTCAGGAAATCATCAGAACGTGGATTGAATAAGCCGATGTTTCCGGTTGCCGATTTGATCTGCTTGGGATCAAAGACAATGATTTCATCACCGACAATGATGGAGTCATACCCTGCTTTCTGCAGCAGCTCGGATGGGTCCATGTCTTCCCCTTCGGCCTTGTTTCTAAGACGTTGTTCCACTTCTCGTCTGCTGGCATCATAGGGCATCTGGATTCCAACATTCATGAGCCGTTCCTGATCCTCATCAGTGAGATCATTATAGTTGAAAGGCTTTTTGATGCTGAGATAGAACGGAAGGACTTCTGGTGAAAATGTATCTTCTACCAATTTAAGGCTTACTTCATCATTGGGATTATCATCGTCAACAAAAACATCAAACTCATCTTCTGCATACTGCACCAGACCTTCTTTAGTTTTTGGATATTTCTCTTCTTCTAGTCCTCGATAAAAAACTTTTTTTGCAGCAACGAATTTTTGAATGAGTGGATGATCATCCGGTAATTGAGTGAAGTCTTGTGGATCGTCAACACCTTTTCCTGTTAAGTATTTTATAAGTTCAGATTCTGTATCTTCTAACTCTTCCAACGCTGCCGGATCACTTGACTGGTTTGCATCAACCAGATGCCCGTAATCAATTTCCTCCAGCAAATTTCCATCATTGTCTATTACCCTGATAACCGGGCCTGTTCTCATTTCTGGAGCTAAACCAGCACCAGTGGATTCTGCATACTGCATGGCTCCGGTAGCATCCGGAGTAAAATAAAACCCCTTCCCATAGTAACCGTGATCCCTGGTCTGCGCGGTATCCGGGTCAAAAGCAGTTCCCTGGAAAGAGGGGCTGCCGTGGTAGACCTTCAGGGGTTCATCGGTTGGTTCTGGCTTGTTAACAACGTGAGGCCCGATGAAATTTTCCAAGTTAAACCTCTCAGTCAAAACCGAAGGTTCTTTCCCTGGCTTGTCTTTCTCGAAGTCCCAGGTCCACCAGCGGTCAAAGTTCCGCTTGCGGTTTTTCTCGTTTAGAATGGGAGGGATTGTCTGCCTCGCACCCTCATAGGTTTTGAGGGCCTCAAGGTCCAGTGGAATTTCGGGGAATAGGAATGGTTCTACTTGAGGACGGTCTTCTTCCTCAAGGGCGCGTTTGATTATTCGCCAGTCTGGGGCGCCTTTGAGACCGGTTGCTTCTTCTCTTCCTGATCTGAGCTGGGCTTGTTGGATGGCGTTTGATATAAAGGCTTCAAATTCTGGCCAGAGAGTAGCTCGTAAGGTGTCCACTCTTTCTCGCCCGATGAGTCCTGCCAACCTTTCCAGTGTAGCTTCACCGCCATTATCGTTCTCCCAGTCTTGTTGTTGTATCCTTAAATCAAGTTCAGTGCCTTGCAGATCAAAATCACCGTCTGGAAAAACTGAATCCAGAGCGGCCTCAAGATCATCCTGCAGCCCTTCCAGGTGGGTCTTTAATGCTTCAGGAACGCCCTTGGCGGTTTCCTTGACCTTGAGCTTATCCGCGTACCATTTCAGCAGCTCTTTATCCCCGGCTTCCTTTGCTGTGGCCGGTGCCGGGATAATCAGCCGGATACCTTTCCTGCCATCGAGGATGACTGGAGAATAACCCCGGAATAGATCCGGGTCAACCTGGTTAACTGCAGTCCAAACCTGCTGCAGGTTGTCCTGTTTGGTTATATTATCGCCTGATGTCTCCAGGATGTCAATTGTGACGGCATTGCCTGCTTTGACCGGGCGGTACGCCCAGACGGACTGCTGCCTCATCCCCCACTGGTAAATCATGGCTACTGCATCGGCGCCTTCCGGAGAGGCAAGCAAATTGTCTACCAATGTCGGCTCCGGTGGATAAGTCATCCATGCACCAGATCCATGAATTCTGATCGTTGACATAGTGCCAACCAGATCCGATGCCTGGTCAGCCCACCATCCTGTCCCCTGGCGGGTCACACTGAATTGCTCTGAAGGAGTCAGGTCAAAGTATTCAGGATGATTCTCCTTCATCCATCCTGATTCCAGTGCTGCAGCAACCTGCTGCATATTGGTGCGGATGGCATCACTAAAATCGGTGCCTGATGTCGAGGGCATCACCTTGCCGAGGGCCATCCACCCGATGGCCTGAACATCACTTGCCTCTAAAGATCCAAGACCATGATCCTCACCAAAACCCATCGCATTCAGCTCCCTGGTCAGGCGTCTTCCTTCATCACCAAGGAACTCATACTGGGCAAAACCAACCTTGGTCCCCCAGCCTTTGCGGATCTGTTCCGGAGCTGCCGGAAGCTTGTATCCCTCTAGTTTTTTGGGAATCTTTTTGCCTGCTTTTTCTTTCTCCCAAACTTCCAGTGCCTTGGTGAAGGATTCATCCTTCATGGCTTCATCCCAGGTGGCGCCTGCATAGACTTTCCCCTTTGGGGTATCGACTACGATACCGCCGCTGTCCAGATAAAGCTTTCCCTTTTCAGGCACCTTATAATTCTTCTGAATCCACTCCCAATAAGCCCGGTCCAAGGCTCCCATATTCCGGAAACTGATGGTGTCCACCACAAATGGTGACCCGGCACGCTCATCATTACCATAGAAGGTCCGGGTCTTCTTCTGTTCTCCGCTGTCAAAGAAATCATAGATCTTTTGGGCTGCCCCCCTGGTAATCGGTTGACCGGATGCCAGCTCAACAAGCGGTTGGTCCTGCTGGCCTGATTTCCGGCGCTCTGCATAAGGAACTCCGCGTTTAACCTGTTCCAGCTGACGCAAATAGGCTCCAAGTGCCGGGCCAGGTGCTTTCTGCTGACTTGCCAACATCGCCCCTGCTTGCATCTCCGGGGTTTTCTCCGGACCAACCGCTTTCCTGAACGGTTCCACCATCTTTCCAGTCCTGTACCACTGGCCAGCCTGGTTTATCTCTTCTTCACTGAGGATGCCCTTGATGAAATTGATGAAATCTGCAGCCGTCTGGCGCCCTATCCGGAGTGGAGGAAGATTGACGCCTTTTTTAGGCTGCAAAAGGATGGAGGGGTTCTTGTAGGAGCCTGGTATTTCTTCAAATTCCTCCTCTTTCCATTCCGGAGGTTCTCCCATCAATGGACCAAGCGGCGCAGGCATCACGCCTTCCCCAGGTTTTTTGGCTGCACCCCAGTCGCTGCGCCCTAACTTCAATCTCAGGCTCTCTTCCCACCCTTCAGGCACCGTCAGGGGCGAAAATCCCTTTGGAACCTCTGCCATTATGGTTGCAGTGAACATATCACGCTGCAGATCGCTCGGATAACGCGGATCTTGGATGCTCGGAAGCCCCGGAGGTTCTCCTGGGATCTCTCCGGCCTGCTGGGAAGTGACAATATCGGCAATTGGACCGCCTAATTTGCCTAAAATCCCGCGTGCAGCTGTTTTTGGAAAGATTTTGGACGGTAGAGGAGAGCCTTTCTTTAATTCTAAGGCTTCTGCCGTCCCTGCAGCCTCGACTTCCTCCTGATCAACCCAGTTTCCGTCCCACTGGGTCCACTTTTCTGCCATCTTCAGTTCATGTACTGGTAAACCGGATCATTTCCTGACTCCTCCCACCACTGATTCTCAACATCACCCACCTGGGCCAGTGCGGCCTCTTCCATCCTCTTTTCTTCATCCCTATACCACTCCTTTGAACCAATCAGAGGCACCAGCGCCTGGGGCTGATGCATGAATGCCAGCGATTCCCTCCAGGCATAGAGCATTGCATCGGCACTGTGGTTCTCACAGTCTGCTTTTTCTATGTAGCGCCCCTTTTGAAGCTCCGTCATGTCCCATTCCAGCAGCTCCAGCTCATCAATCAGCTCACTGGTGGCCTCGGTGTCCAGAATCAGGAGCTTCCCCTTCTTCAGATCTGAATTCATCAGCTCTATGTGGTCATGCTTCTGTCTTTTCTGGGCCGGTAGAATATCCAGTGAATATCTCTTCGACATCTCCTCCACCACCATCTTGCCCAGCCCCCCAGTATCGGCCACAATCCGCGTGAACTGATACTCGTGATCCAGCTGCTGAATCTTTCTTGCAATATCCTCACTTGTGAATCCAGTGTATTTCTGAGTCTCCACCACAAAGGTCTCTGGAATCTCATCAGACCAGCACAAAACCGTGAATGCAGTCGAATCCACAAATCCCAGATCGACTCCGAGTGCATAATCCCACTGAACCTCCGGCAACTGACTGATGCAGTTCCTTTTTCTGTTGAACGCATAAACCAGGGAATATTCATCACGGACCCATTCACCCTGGTACTCCCTCCGGTACGTTGCATCTGCTTCATCCCAACCTGACTCATCCCTTTTCCTTTTCAGCCATGCCTCGGCTCCAGGCAAATGAGGGTTCTCAAGCAACGTCCAGAAATGCTGCTGCCATGGTGACTTCTGAAGCTGATCCATATCATAGAAATATCCTGCTGCTGCGGCGCACGGAGTGCCGAACATCCAGATGGCACCATCAAGATCCAAACAGGCAGGCTCCAGAATGTCCTCAACCAATGATCCCAGTGTCCTGCTCTTGATAGACTGGCACTCATCAATCACACATAACTTGTACCTTGGACCTCTGAACTTCTCGATTTCCTGTTCATCCTGACAACCGCCCATGATGATCTGAGACCCATTCGGAAACCGAACCGTCAACTGGTTTTCCAGAAACTCCATTCCAAAACCCCACCCGCGCTCTATGTCCCGAAGCGTGTTCCAGACAATCCTCCGGGCATTCTTGATACTCAAAGTAATATAGGGAACCAGCAGATTGTCCATCCCAACCGCTGCCGTGATCAAACCCACTGCGGCCAGATGTGTCTTCCCAGCCCTACGGCTGCACCGCGCTAATTTCTTGTGATGATCAGAGTCAAAGAATATCCGCTGCTTCTCATGGAGTGACTCCACCAAAGAATCACCCAGATCAAAAAGCTTCCCACGGATCTGATCTCTACCCCTTTTTCGGCGGACGGCCTCTTCTACCAGGAGACGCTGCTCCCTGTTCCACCCCAGATCGTTCGCCGCTTCCCGCCGCGCTCTCTTTTTTGGACTTCCTGCCATTAGAAAATACTTCTGCCCCTTCCTTGGTTTCCATGAATTGAACAGCACTCAAAGGTATCAGACGCTGGCACGGTACCCCATCAACCTCACGCAATACCTCAATCCAACCCTCATCCTTCCAAAGGGTCAGCTCCGTCTTTACTCCATCCCGCTCTCCTGCACGCAGCAGCTCCGTTGTACCTCCCGGCATCTGCAATACCCGCATCAGATGGACCTGGTTTAGTTCCATATCATCATCCTATAAGGGTTCCATAGAAAATGGACGCCAGGCCAGTGACTGTACAATGCAGGCGTCCGATGACTTACCCGGATCTCATCACTCCATAAACCGCTTTCCTCCAACAACAAACGCCCTATTCCAAATCCGCGGAAGGCATTCTTCACATAAACAAAATGCAGACAATCCGCCTCGCTGCACTCCCAGCCCCAAACCGTTGAAGGGTCTTTCGGGTCACAGGCTAACGTAATGTCGGTATGGGGAATTAGGCTTTTGAGGAGAGTGTCGTGGTGGTAAAGGGTAAGGGGGCGGGGTACCGGGGTGGGGTGTACCCCCC
>VTLG01007032.1_pt1 | contig 30844 bp, 17 predicted proteins | sample 4694571 | NCBI WGS metagenome assembly VTLG01 (sample SAMN12604809, study PRJNA352737) | marine metagenome | biome: ENVO:00000447; feature: ENVO:00000209|ENVO:00000569|ENVO:01000036; material: ENVO:00002151; isolation source: viral sequences binned using virsorter ...
TGGTATCGTTACTTTTGATAATATTTCAATTTATGAAGGAACATATTTAACAAAAACTTTTAAAGTCAACGATTCATTACCAGATCAAAAATATATTATCCCAAATGAGAGTATCGATACATCAACTGTTCGTGTAACTGTCAAATCTAACGTTACCGAGAACTATGTTCCGTATACAAACATCTTTGATGTGAATAAGGACTCAAGATTATTCCTAATTCAAGAGATTGAAGATGAAAAATATCAAATTATCTTTGGAGATAATACTTTAGGAAAGAAACCAGTTGACAGAAGCACTATTGAAGTCAGTTATATCATGACAAATGGTATTGAAGGTAATGATGCTTCTAATTTTAACTTCAGTGGTAAGTTGACCTACATGCTTGGTGGTATTGAAACAAGTATTGACGATGGAATTACTAGTTTAAGCACCCTACAAGCGTCTGAAAACGGTGACGAGATAGAATCTATAGACAATATCAAATATCTTGCTCCAAGGGTATATGCATCCCAGTACAGAGCAGTCACTCCAAACGATTATTCGAGTTTAATACCATTTTTATACCCAAATATTGACTCTGTAAGTGCTTATGGAGGTGAAGAGTTAGATCCACCTCAATACGGTAAAGTTTTTATCACTGTTAAACCCAAAAATGGTGAAATATTGTCTTCAATAACAAAAGATTCTATTAAAAATGATTTGAAGAAGTATACGGTTGCTGGAATTAAACAAGAATTCATAGATTTGAAGTATTTGTTTGTTGAATATGAGTCAACAGTGTCATATGACTCTGGATTTGTTCCAGATCAACAACAATTAAGATCTAGAATCCTCTCAGCTATCGAATCTTATTCAAAATCAGCAGATATTAACTCATTTGGTGGAAGATTGAAGTATAGTAAATTGGTTTCTACTATTGATAAGGTTGATACTGGTATTACATCCAATATTACTAATATTGTTATGAAAAGGGTCATGATTCCAGAGTATAATGTACTTGCAAACTATGAAATTTGCTATGGCAATCAATTCCATGCTGATATGGAGGGTTTTAACGTTAGATCTTCTGCATTTAAGTTAGAAGGTGTTGCTGGAAATGTATATTTGACTGATTTACCATATAGTGACGGAAAAACAGGTACTGTTAAATTCTTTACTATTGTGGATAATGCAATTAACTATATTACTATATTAATGAAAATGCGGGTATAGTTGACTATGTTCATGGTGAAATTATCCTTTATCCGACAACTATTTCATCAAGTAGTGTAAATGCTGGAATTGAAATAGAAGTGACTCCAGAATCCAATGATATCATTGCAAAAGAGAGCATTTATATCGTGCTAGATAATACTGGAAGTACATTAAATCTTAAAGAAGATACAATTGTTGCTGGGGCTAACAAATCTGGAACAAATTATGTACCACCATCAAGTTTCATCAGTGCTAAAAAGTATACAAGATAAGAAATGACACCTAAAAAAGTACAAATATCTAATATCCTGAATAACTTAATACCTGATTTTATAGAATCAGATCATCCAAAATTTAAAGAATTTTTGGAGCAATATTATATTTCTGAAGAACATACTTATGGAACAACTTATCTTGCTGACAATTTAAACGAATTTAAAAAAATATCTAATTTAGTTGATGTTTCTCTAGCAGAAGAGCAAACATTACCACCCCCAAATGCTCTTTATCCAACAAAACCTATTATACTAGCAGTTGATGCACTAGCATATGACTCTAAAATATATCTAGCTCACAGTAATACAACTGTAAATCCAGCACAAACATTATCGATTCCTGTAGAAGGTCTTCCTGACACTTATGGACTTATTAAAATTGATAATGAAATCATCACCTATACAAATAAATCATTTGATGAAAGTACTGGATTCACTGAACTAAGTGGTTGTGTTCGTGGTTTTAGTGGTATTTCTGAGATTGACAATCCAAGTAATCCAGAGTTCTTAACATTTTTAGATAGTAATAGTGATTCACATGAATCTGGAACTATTATTGTTAATTTGAATTTTATATTTTTAAATAAATTTTACGAAAAACATAAACAACAATTCTTACCAGGACTCGAAAAAAGGAAATTTAAGCAAGGACTTTCATCTGAAAACATATTATCCAGAGCAAAAGACTTCTATAGTTCAAAGGGAACGGATGTTTCTTTAAGAATTTTATTCCAAGTATTATTTGGAGAAGAAGTCAGTGTAGTCAAACCTTTTGATGAAACAATTATGCCATCTGAAGCAAGATGGAGTGTTACTGATGATATGATTGTGGAAGCTTTACGAGGTGATCCACTCAATTTAGTTGGTACAAAGTTATTTCAGGGTGATGAAGAATCTCCAACAGCATCAGGTGCTGCGGAGAATGTTAAACAGGTATTTTTGGGAAGTAAGAAATATTTTAAAATTTCTTTTGTTAAAGGTTCGGTTATTAATGAAAAAGAACCAGGTTTACCTCCTGAATTTGTTATTAACAGTAGAACCAAAGTTTTAGAAGGATTGCAAGATAAAAGCGTTGTAACTGTTGATTCTACTGTAGGATTTCCAGAAAAAGATGGTGTTTTCTATTATTTGGAAAGAGATCCAAATGATGGTGTTTTCTTTTATTTGGAAAGAGATCCAAATACTCTAGAGGAATTTTATTCGACAGTATCTTATGGCTATAAATCATATAATCAATTTTTTGATTGTATTGGTGTTGGTAATTTACCCATAGGAATTGGGTTAACAGTTGCTGTAGGTAGAGAAATACCAGTTATTAGTGGTAATTTCCTTTATGGATATGAAAATAATGATGAAAGTAAAGTATGTGAGATGAGAATTGTTGGATCAGTCTCAGGTGTCTCAGCAAATGTTAGTAGTACAAAATATTTTAATGTAGATGATACTATTAGAGTTAAACATTTGGGTGAAAAAACAGATTTAAACGATCCAAAATTTAATAAGTGGTTCTATAACAACATTTCGGAGATAGAAATTTTAGATTTACCAAAATCAGATCCAAGTAATACATCATCAGACACTATTGTAACACCAGTAAATCATTTTTTACAAATTGGTGATAAAATTGATGTTTTTAATAGAGATACTGAAACTATAGCTGTAAATCAATCTGGTAATCAAATTTTGAATGCGGAGGTGATGAGTATTGAGAGTGATACAAAATTTAAAATTTCTGACAGTATAATCGTTGGGTTTAATTATTACTTTAGAAAAAGATTAGATTATGTCTCTGCTGGTTTTGGTATAACTTCTCTACTTGGTAATATTCAAAATACTTTTGTTGATTCAGATGATAATACATACTTAACTTTTTCTGGATATCCAGGTTTTGATACAAATACTGATAATGGTGAAAAAACTTTCAAATCAGTTGGTGTAAGTACAGAAACATCTCAGATTACGATTACAGATCATCAATTTGTTAATGGTGAAAAGGTATATTACAAAGCACCAACAACAGGTATTGGTACTCTTGGTCAAACAGGAATTAATGTATTTACTGTAAAAAATAGAATGAATCAAATTGGATATGGTAGTACATTTTCTGATGGATATTATTATGTTAATAAAGTAGATGACAATACAATAAGATTATGTGTTGGTCAAAATAGAGTAGTTGATGAAGATTTTGAATTAATCAAATATACTGGGATTTCAACAGATGCTGTACATTCTCTTATTCCTGCAAAATTATATGAAGGTGGTGGACTAAAAAATCAAAAAAACTTCAAACGTATATTTAAAACCCCATTATTGGCAGAAACTAATTCAGAAATTATTGGGCCTATTGGAGTTTCATTAAATGGAGTTGAATTGCATTCTCCTATAAGTCAAGATTCTGTTTTTTATGGGCCTATTCAAAAAATTGATATTTTTGATAGTGGAGAAGGTTACAGTGTAATTAATCCACCAAATATATCAGTCACTGATTCATATGGTAGTGATTGTGAATTATATCCTGCTTTTTCTGGAAAAATATCAAAATTAAATCTTCTCACACAAGGATTTGATTATGTTGATACTCCTACCGTAACAATTAGTGGTGGAAATGGATCTGGAACAGTATGTAAGGCAAAAATGAGATCTTTGACTCATTCTGTTGCTATTGATGATGCTCAAATTTCTATTGGATCGTCATCAATTACACTTCCTACTGATATTGAAGGTACACAATTAGAACATAAATTTTTAGACGGAGAAGAAGTAATATACAATACAAAGGGTTCTCCAATCGGCATTACTAGTACGAATGTTGGATTTTCTACTGATAAATTGACTTCTAGTGGTAGATATTTTATTGCAAAAATTAATAATAGTACTTTTCGTTTAGCTATTACAAAAGATAGAGCACTTAATAAAACAAAATTAATTGAATTTAATGCATTAGGTGATAAAGGTCATACCTTTAAATCTGCAAAATTGAGAAAAATAATTGATGAAATTGCAGTTATTGAAACTGGTTCCGAATACATTAACAGAAATGTTGTTGTTGATTCTCAATCATATCCACCAGAAAATAAAAAAGATTTAATTGATACTTTTAGTGGAATCGATACAATTAATGATTGCATATATGCAAAAAATCATGGATTTAAATCTGGAGAAGTCATAGAATATTCATCCACTGGCACATTAATTTCTGGATTATCAACCACAACAGCGTATAAAATAAAAGTCATAGATGGTCATAAATTTAAATTAAGTAGTGCGGGAACAATTTCTACTGTTTCAAGTACAAATTATGATAGAGATATATTTGTAAATGTTACTGGAATAGGTACTGGTACACATACCTTTAAATATCCAGATATTCAAGTTAATATTAAAGGTGTTGTTTCTGCTGGAACTACAAGTAATATTCCATCATACTATAATGCAACTGCAGACGTTGATATTAAAGGTAGTGTTGAAAATGTTTATGTTAAATCTGGTGGTATTTCATACGGTACAGAAAATATTGTAAATTACTCAAGACAACCAAATATAGAATTTTTAACTGGAAGTGGTGCTAATTTAGTACCAATTATAGAATCAGGTGCAATCATTGATGTAATGATATTAACTCCAGGGCAAAATTATACAAGTGCTCCTGAGTTACAAGTTGTTGGTACAGGTACAACTCAAGGTTTTGCCAGATTAAAAGCTAATGTTTCTGGTGGAAAAATAACTTCTATTGATATTCTTAGTGGTGGAAAGAATTATGTTAGAAATCAAACAGATATTGTAATTGTTCCTAGTGGAAAAGGAGCCAGATTGAATGCTGAAATTTATGAATGGAAACTAAATTCGGTAGAATATTATGATAAGTATCTTTCTAACATCAATAATGATGCAATGGTTCAGATTACATCACCTCAATTATTTAAAGGTGTTAAACCTTGCTCGTTCTATCCAGGTCAAAAATATCGTAGAATTGTAGGAGATAATATAGGCGACGCTCCAAATTATGATGAAAAATATGAAGGACATGGTAAGATAATTGGATGGGCCTATGATGGAAATCCAATTTTTGGTACTATAGGAGAAAGAGCAGGTATTGGAGTTACATGGATGCAATCCAGTTATTCTATTGATCTTAATACAGGTATTGGTTTAAGACCTTCTCTGTCCGTATGGGGATCTGGTCTTTTTATTCAAGATTATGCTTACAAACAAAGTGGCGATCTTGATGAATTTAATGGTAAGTTTATAAGACCAGGAGAAGTTAGTGATTTTCCAGAAGGAACATATGCATATTTTTCTACTTTAGATATTAGTACTAAAAAACCAAGTTTTCCATATATTACGTTAAAACATCACAATCACACTGATGAATTTAATTACGATGCTGTTAGGGATCAAAGTGATGAGTATATCAATACTGGAGAGTATAAAAGAAATGTAACTCACTTAGGATTGAATCAGAATTTTATAGAATACCCATTCCTCAAAGAACCATTAGCATCAAAAGTTGAAGTAAGGGTAGATTCAATAGAAAGATCCAATATTCAAAAAATAGATGTCAGTGATAGTGGATCTGGATATAATGTTGGTGATTTAATCAAATTTAATGACAATAGAGTAAGTGCTGAAATTTCTGAAGTTTTGGGAGAACCTATTGTTTCTATAGCAACAACAGAGAGTTTATTTGATAATGTTAAATTTTCATATTTTGATGGAAAAGTTACTGGTATAACAACGATTCCACATTCTTTGAACTCAATGGAAGATATTGAAATTTCAGGAATAAGTTCGGCACTTTATAGAAATATTGAAGGATTCAGAAAAGTTGGTATCACTACAGTGAGAACTAATGTAGCTGTCGCTATTGGAAATACTACATTGGATACTAATATTTCGTTAAATGGATCAACTCTTAGTGGTAATTTTGAAATAGATGATGAAATACAAATTAATGCAGAGAAAATGCTTATCATTGGTATTGATAATGTAAATAACAGATATAAGGTTTCTAGAGGATATGATAATACTACACCTGCAGCACATTCAGCAGATTCTGAAGTTAGTAAATTATTAAAAGAATTTACATTTGATATAAACGGAAAATTTGAGAATAAAAATATTGAATTTAGTAGAGTTAAGTATTTTGTAGGTGAATCTTCTGTTGGAATTGGTAGTACTTATAGTAGTGTAGTTGTTGGTACTGCTGGTAGTAGTAACATTAATAAATCCATTCCACCAAGAGCAATTTATTTACCAGGTCATCAATTTAAGACTGGTGATGCAGTTACTTTGGTTGGATATGGATCTACCATTTGGGCATCAGAAAGTGTTGGTTTAGGTAATACGTTTAAACTTGCAGAAATGCCTAATTTATATACTGTTAAACTTAGTAATGAATTTATTGGATTAGCAACTGTAAGAAGTTACATTGGATTATCTACGGCACATGTATATTTTACAGGTATTGATACTTATTGGGGTGATAGTCAAAAATTAGAAACTATCGAAAACAATATTACTGGAAAAGTAACTAAAGTTAATGCTACTGTTTCTGTTGCAGCTGCAACAACCACAGGATCTCAGCATCCTTTAATTGTAGGAGATAATGTAAGACTTAACATCGAACCAAATCGTACACAATACTTTAATTTTGTTTATAATAGTGCAATTAAGAAAATTATTGTAAATCCTGTTTCTATTGCATCTACTGTAAGTACCTTATCCGAATCAATTAACTCTGGAACAAATGGAATATCTATTGCACAAGATGAATTTATTATTCCAAATAACGATTTTGAAACTGGTGATATTGTAGTTTATACTGGTTCAAATGCTGCAGCACCTCTAGTTAATAATGAAATTTATTATGTAATAAAAAATAGTACTGATACCATAAAGTTAGCACTTAACGAATATGATCTTAAGGTGTTTCCCAATAATAATATTTTATTAACAAGTGCTGGTTCAGGATCTCATCAAATTGCTAAAATAAATCCACAACTAATTTTCTATAAGGGAAATAATGTTTCAATCGCAGCTTCTGATGCTAGTTTAAGTGGTTATGATATTAATTTTTATGCTGATTCGAATTTTATAACAAAAATTAATTCTCCTGATATTACAAAAACAGGAGTAATTGGTGATGAAAGTGTAGATACAAAAATTAATATTTCTATAGGTAGTTCTTTCCCAAGTAATTGTTTTTATAAAATTGAAGGTGAAGGAAGTAATTATATGAACACATATCCAAATTCAGTGGATACTAAAGTTGTAAATTACTCAAATATTTCTACAATAGATTCTAAGTTTAATAAAAAACATACAGTTACTGGAATTGGTGATACTACTTTCAGTTTTACTCTAGTTGGTGCTGCTGAAACTAATTCATACGAAAATACTGGATTTAGTAGTGCATTCTATAGCACAAACTCTAAAAATACAAAAGGTGGTGTTCATGCTGTAAAACTTATAAGTTCTCCAAATAATTTGAATTCTCTTCCCATTCTTACTTCAGTTGGTTCTAGCACTGGAAAAGGAGTTGTATTTGATATTCAATCTGACAATATTGGAAAAATTCAGTCTGTTACTGTTCCTTATCAGGGATTAGAATTTTCACCAGATAATACATTAAGACCAAAAGCAGATAGTAATGTAATACTTAATTTAAAAAATACTTTAACTCTATCAAAAATTGGTATTTCTACTGGTGGTAAAAATTATGCCAATGGCCCCGAAATTCTTGCAGTTAATAAACCAACAATTGCTGGAAGAACAAATCTTAAAGGTGGAGCAGTTGATAGTGTTGATATTTTAGCAAATGATAGCAATTTGAATGATACTTTAGAAATAATTTCTACAAATAATACTAATGGTGTTGGAGTAGTTAATGCTACTTCTGAATTTAATATTACCAGACAGCAACAAGAAAATAAGATTTTTATAAGAGTACCTGCCAATTATGCTGGATTCACTACTGCCACATTCCCATTCAAAGTTGGAGAAAACGTATACGTTGAAAACATAGATATTGTTGGTGGGGCAAGTTCAACTGCTAGTGGATATAATTCGGATGGATATGATTTTAAGACGTTTGAGGTTACTGCTATTGATGTAACAAGTGATTCAGAAAGCGTTAGTTACTCTATTCAAGGAATAGGAAATACTGGTGGTACTTATGATGGTACAAATAATTTTGGTAGAATAATAAGAGAAGCAGATTTAGCTAAATTTACACCAGAGTTTAAAAAAGTAGAATTTGTTGAGGGTGAATTAATAAAGTCTTCTAGTGGTGCTAGTGGTAATGTTAGCGTAGGTGGTTGGAATTCAGAAAATGACGTATTAAAAGTATTCAATATTCAAGGAGAATTTAAAGAAGGTGATATTATTACTGGTACTATTAGTAATTTCAAATCAATTGTAAATTCTTTATTTGTTTCTGACTTTGATTTGAAAATTGATAGTGTTGTAGAATCTATTAATGATTGGAGAGATGATACTGGTAAATTGAACGTAGATAATCAAAGAGTTCATGATAATGATTATTATCAAAGATTTTCATATGCAATTAAAGGTGATGTTCCTTATGATAAATGGAAAGATCCTGTAGATAGTCTTACACATATTTCTGGATTTAAAAATTTTGCTAATTTAGGAATATCCTCTACTGTTTCAGCTCAATTAAAACCAGATGCGGATGTTGACGTAAGAATAGATCTTTCAAGTCAGGCTTCTGTTTTTGAAAGGCCTTGGTTTGATTATGTAACTGAAGAAACAGATAGTAATAAATTTTCTAAAATTATTAAATTTGATAATAAAACAATAACAAATTATAATGAATCTGTAACTAATAAAGTACTTTTAGTTAATGATATAAGTTCAGAATTTACTGGAAAATCTAGTACATTCACTGGAGAGCATAGATTCGTAAACGCTGACACTGATGGTATTAACAAGACTGGTGGTGGTAATTTAACTGCAACAACTGGAACTGCATATGATCCAGTAACTGGAGTTCTAACTATAACTACTACAACTGTTCATGGACTTTCGACTGGAGATACTATAACACTCGAAAATAATAGTATTGCATTTAAATGCTCAAAAGATAACTATGCTACTGATCACACCTATCCAAGAAAGACTGATCCAGCATCTACTTCAAATACCCAATTTAATAATGGATTATTGGAAGTAACTGTTGTTGATAGTAATACATTTACTGTCGTAGTTAATAATCCAATAACTGGAGGTCAAATTGTTGGCGTAAGTACATTTACATTAAAAACAAATATCAATGGTGTAGACTATAGTTTATTACATCACTCATTTAATCCAGCTACATCTACAAATGTTGATGATATAACAAAACATTCATTCAATATCCCAAATCACTATTTTAATAGTGGGGAGGTGATACATTACGCTCCTAAAACTGCTGGAAATTCTATTGGTATAGTAACAACAACTGTTGCTGGTATTGGTGTTACTGACAAATTACCACCAACATTATATGCAATAAGAGATAGTAATGAAAACTTTAGAGTAGCAGTATCGAAAGAAGATGCTGTTGATAGTAATGGAATTGGAGTTACTTTTATCACTTCTGGTGGTTCTGTACCAACATATGGTGGATCTGGACACACATTTAGTGTTCCACCAAGAGATGCAACTGCTAGAAATTTAATTCTAGTTGATAATATTATTCAAAGTCCACTAGCAAGAAGAGCTATATCATTAGAATTATCTGCTCCAGTTGGTATTGGATCGACTGTTATCTATGTTACTGATGCAACTCAATTGGCAGGAAAATCTATAGTTCAAATTAATGATGAAATAATAAAAGTAAACAGTGTTGGTATTGGGTCTACAACAACCTTGCGAGTAACTAGAGGTGCAATGGGTACCCAAATAGGTGTTCATACAGTTGGAGCAGGAATAACTGCCCTATCAGGTGATTATAGAATCGAAAAAGGTAAAATACATTTTACTACTCCTCCATACGGAAAGTCTGGAAAATATGACACAAGTTCTTCTTTCCGAGGAAGAATATTCTATAGGTTAGATTATACTGATAATAATATTATTGATGATCTTTCTGATACATTTACTGGAAGTGCAAGTCAATTTACATTACAAAGTGAGGGAACAAATCTTCCAGTTGGTATTAGTTCATACTTTGGTGTGATTCTTATCAATAATATTTTCCAAAGACCTTGGTATTCTGATCTTGGAAGTTCTGATAATAACGATTATATAGTTGGAACTGGTGTGACAGTTACATTTACTGGATCTGCAGCAAATGGAGATCTTCCAAGGGGTGGTATTATTGGTGAGTTTACTGTGGGAGTTGGTAGTGGATATCAAATTCCAACTAGAGCGATAGCAACTCCTGTTGTTTCTGTTGCAGGAACTATTGCTTCCGTTGCTATTAATACTGCTGGTCAAGGATATATTTCTTCCCCAAGAGTTTCTATTGGAGTAACATTCCCTGATGGAACAGGAAGTGAGGCATTATTAAGTGCTCATATTAATAATGCTGGTATTGTTACTAGTATCACTGTTGTTAATCCAGGTAGTGGATATACGACATCAAATATCCCTACTTTAACAATTGATGAACCTTCACCATACATTGACATTCCACTAACAGGTGGAAGTGGATCTAATGCAACAATGGATGTTGTTGTTGGAACTGGTGGAAGTATTATTTCTTTCGATATTAATAACCGTGGAATGGGTTATGAAGTTGGTGAGGAACTTACACTATCAGGATTACCAGTTCAAGCTGGAATTGGAACAACTGCATTTACTTTAACAATTGAAAATGAATATAAAGATAAATTTGCTTCTTGGTATAAAGATAAATTTGCTTCTTGGAATTTTGGTAAGTTTTTAGAAATGGATGATTTTAGTGAACTCTTCAATGGATTTAAGAAAACTTTCCTAATAACCAGAACAACTGCATCTAAAGAGTATTATAGTATTGATAAAAGAGCAGGTTCTGGAATAGTTCTAGCAAATAATCTTCTTTTATTCTTGAATGATGTATTACAGATGCCTGGAGAAGATTATGTCTTTGATAAAGGTACTAAGATATCATTTAGAGAAGCACCTCCAAAAGGAAGTAAATTTAAGTTCTATCTTTATCTTGGATCCGATAACGATGTATCTGATGTTAAAGTTGATGAAACTGTTAAAGTGGGTGATTTACTTCAGATCAGAGCAGGTATTGATACTCTTTCTAAGGATGATAATGGTAATGTAGAATATAAAACTCTTAATTTTCCTCCTTCTCAAGAAACTAGGACAATACATGAATTAACTGCTTCTGATCTTGTTAATACTAATACCTATTTTGGTCAGGGTATTCTTGCCAATTCTGATTTTAGTAGACCAGTTTTTTGGACAAAACAAAGAGAGGATAAAATAATTGATGGTTTGTTAGTTTCCAAAGAAAGAGATTATCTGGAACCACAAATTTATCCAGCTACAAAAGTTACAAAAAGTTTTTCAGCAACAGATACTAAAATATACGTTGAGGATACTTATGCATTCCATCATATTGATGCTTCTGTTGGTAGTGTATTAAATGATGTAAGAATTTCTGGATTGGCAACAGCAGCAACAGAATCTTGGACAGGAAGATCACCTTTTTCACTTGCTCAACAGACTGATATTAAGAAGATCACCTTTTTCACTTGCTCAACAATTTGATAATCAAACACCACCTAAACCCACACTTAAATATAAGAAAGAAATTACAAGAGCAGTAAATGATGTTGTTACATCACCAAGACCACAGTCTGAAGTTCTTCAGAATTGTACATACACTGGTGATTTTGGAGTAATTATTGGAATAACAACACATACAAGTGGAGTTGGTACTGCAACACCTTCAATTAAATTTACAATTAAACCAGATCCATCAATTTATGATCCTTCTCCTGATCAAGAACAAAGATCTGTATCTGGAATTACTACTGGTGATTATTTTGTTGTTAGAAATACTGTAATTGGTATTGATACTGGTGGAACTAAATCGTTAAATACAGGTGTCAATGATGTTATTTCTATTGGAAATAGTTTTATTGATAACATTTATTATGCGAATACTTGGGTATCTTATGCTGCAACTGATGGTGCAATTACTGTTACATGTAATGTGGATTCATTATCTGGAATTAACACTCTTGGTTTAACAACCGTAGCAAATCTTGGTACGTATAGTTGGGGAACAATAAATGTTGCTTCTAGACCAGCTGATGCTAAATCATTTGAAGTGAATCAAGTTGGACTTGCAACAGACACTGTTGAAGCATCTAGAACCCTACAAATTATGCTAGAAAGTACCGATATTAGATAGATATATTATATTGGTATAAATAATCAAAAAAACACAGCAATGCCAGCGATAATCACAGACCAGTTTAGAATATTGAATGCCGAGACTTTTATTAAGAGTTTTGTTGGTGTTGGTACGACTGGAAATAATAATTACTATACGTTTTTAGCTCATCCTAATCCTGGATATACGGACGTAGTAAATTATGGAAAAACTAATTGGAGCACAGATATACCAGATCCTAGAGATTCTTTTCAACAAGAAAGTTTATATCATGATAGTATGCTCTTCTTGAAGAAAGTTCAAGAAAATGATGTAACAAGAGTAATTCCAAGAATAGATTGGCAATCTGGAACTACCTATGACATGTATAAGAATACTTATGATGGAGATTATTTGTCACCTATCAGTGGTTCCACTACATTATATGGATCAAATTATTATGTTATGAACTCTGAGTATAGAGTTTATATTTGTATTAATAATGGAGCAAATCCAAACTCTAATGGTGAAAAATCAATATATGAACCAAAATTTGTAGATGATGCACCAAGAGCAGCTGGTACTGACGGGTATGTTTGGAAGTATTTGTATACTATATCTCCTGCTGATGTTGTTAAGTTTGCAACATCAAAATATCTTCCCCTTCCTAAAAAATGGGGAGATGCGTCTACACTATCAGTTAAAAATGCTGCGGTTGCTGGAGAGATACAGACAATTATAATAAAAAATTTCGGTTCTGGATATGAAATTAATTCTGACCCTGCTACTTCAATTACTAATGTACCCATAGAAGGAGATGGAACTGGTGGTAAAGCATCTGTTAAAATAATTGGTGGTTCAGTTACTGAAGTAGAAGTTACACAAGGTGGTACTGGTTATACTTGGGCAAGATTGCGATTTGAAAAAGGTGTTGAAGGAGGTACAGGAGGGGCAACTGACACCGTTAATACTGGAGAAGGTGCTGAATTCGAAGTTATAATTCCTCCACCAGGTGGACATGGTGCAGACATTTATAGAGAACTTGGTGGATATCGAGTAATGGTATATTCCAAATACGAAAATAATGTCGATGATGTACCAGATTATATTACAGACAATGATTTTTCTAGAGTAGGACTTATACAAAATCCTTTAAAATACAATGGAACAGGTGGAAGTGAGTTACTAAATAGTACGACTGCAACTGCTCTTTCTGCATTAAAATTAACTGGAACTGGAGTTACTGCTGCTAATTTTGCTAATAATGCACAGATTACACAAACAGTTTCCGTTGGTAACACTGCAATCGGATTAGTTGCTTCTTGGAATCAAAATACTTCTGTATTAAGATACTATCAACCTGTTGGATTTTCCACATTATCAGTTGCTTCATTTAAGAAATTAGCATTTACTTCTGCAGCTGGTTCAGGTAATATTACTGGTGGTACTCATCCAACTTTAGGAACTCTTAATTTAGCTCCTGATACTACTTTCAATAGTAATGTAATTTCTGTTGGTGGTAAAAATGTTGATTTAGGGCAAACATTTAATGCTGGTGTTGCTCCCCCAGATATTGAAAAATATTCTGGGAATATTATATACATTGATAATAGAGCACCTATAACTAGATCATCCTCCCAAAAAGAAGAAGTAAAAATCGTAGTAGAATTCTAAACAGATGACACAAAATACAAATCTGAACGTTTCTCCATATTTTGATGATTTTAACGAATCTAAAAATTATAATAAGGTACTGTTTAAACCAGGATTTCCAGTTCAGGCAAGAGAATTAACTACTCTACAATCTATTCTTCAGAATCAAATTGAAAGATTTGGCCAACACTTTTTCAAAGAAGGGTCAATGGTCATTCCTGGTGGAACATTCTATGATCCTGATTATTGTTCAGTTAAAATTGATCCAAATTTTGTAAATATTCCAGTAAGAAACTATACTCAATTTTTAGCAGATAATAAAATAGAAATACAGGGAGAACTTTCTGGTGTAAGAGCAACTGTTGTTAATAGAATTACGTCAACAGAATCTATAGATGGATTTGATACTTTATATGTAAAATATAATAAATCTGGTGATGATGGAGAAACAAGAACTTTTCAGAATGGAGAAAACTTAATTACTCTTTCTGATATAAGTTTTTCAAATACGAGTATCGAAGCAAATAATCAATTTGCTAGATGTATAGTTTCTGATGCAACATCAATAGGATCTGCATTTTCTATTAGTGAGGGAGTATTTTATATTCGTGGATATTTTGTCCGAGTCCCAACTTCAACAGTAATTTTAGATCAATACACTAATAGTCCAAGTTATAGAGTTGGTTTATCACTTAATGAGGAAATAGTTAGAGCATCAAATACTAATGATGATCTTTTTGATAATGCAAGAGGATTTTCTAATGAATCTGCACCAGGTGCTGATAGATTTAGGATATCTACAACACTATCAAAGAAAAATTTAGATGATAATAATGATATAGATTTTGTTGAATTATTACGTATTGAAGATGGTAATGTAAGAGAACAACTAAAGAAAACTGATTATAATATTTTTAAAGATGAATTAGCAAGAAGAACATATGATGAATCTGGGGATTATTACATCAAACCATTTAATATTGATGTTAGAGAATCATTGAATGATAGAATATCAAATAGAGGTGTATATTCAGCACTTCAGACTACTCAGAATGGAAATACCCCAACGGATGATATCATGAGTTTACAGATAAGTCCAGGAAAGGCTTATGTGAGAGGATATGAAATAGAAAAAGTTTCTACTTCTTCTGTTGATGTAGTAAAACCAAGAACAACAAAATTAAAAGAGAATGTTTCTGTTCCTATTCGAGTAGGAAATTATGTTAATGTTAATAGTATTAGTGGTGCTCCTGCAATAGGATTCTCTACTAGTGTTCTTTTATTAGATAGGAGACTTAATACAAACAATGATGATGGAACAAATAAAGGTCTATCAGGAAGTGCGGTAGTTATAGGTAAGGCAAAAGTATATGACTTTAAACAAACAAGTCTTGTTGGTGTTGCAAATACAGTTTATGAGACAAGATTATTTGATATTCAAACATTCACTACTATAGGAATTGCAGCAACCACAACAGGAATTGGTGCAGGTGTTCATATTAAAGGAAAATATAGTGGTGCTAGTGGATTTGTTGAATCTATGGGTGCAAATAACCTTAGTTTTAACTTAAATGATGTTAAAGGATCTTTCCAACTTAATGAACCACTTTTAGTTAGTGGTTTGGAAGCAGGAAGTAATGTAACTTCTATTGCTGATAATAATTTCACTTCTATAAAAGCATTACACAGTGCTGATGGTGTAGGAGCAGGAGATACTAGTTTTGCTGCTAACTTAGTTTTAGATAGAAAGAGAAACGTTTTTGAACCTGGAGTTGAATTCTCTATTACTGGTGATGTTTCTACTGCTACTGGTACTGCAGCTGCTGGAGGAATTGCAGACTTTAGAGAATTAGTTAACGTTGGTGATATGTTTACTTATAGTTATTCTTCAGGAACTGATCCAGTATTTAATAGGGTAACTGCAGTAACTAAGGATAATTTTAGTTTTGCTGGCGTATCTACTGTTACTGGTGAGTGTGATGGTGCGACTATTGCATCTCAGTCACCGACTGGTGCTAATATTTTAGATCCAACATTGAATTCTAGTGATGATCCTGGTTTTAGAATAAAGTTGGCAAATACGAATGTTTCAAGTATTAATCTTTTGGATAGTTCTTATGTTGTAAGAGTTGTAAGAAAACAAATTACTAAGAACATAACATCCACAACAGGGTTTACTTTTAACATAAGTGATATTGGTGGAGTTACTACTGATCTCTTTTTTGAACCATTTAGTAATGAAAATTATGTCTTAACTATTGCTAATGTAAAGGAACCTCTAAGAGCAGCTCAAGTAGAGGTTGACGGTACACTTAAGACAGTTACAATAAATGGATTATCTCGTACTGGTTCTGCAACACTAACAGCAACAGTCAAGAGAAGTAAGTTATCTTCTAAAGATAAGACAATTACAAGGTGTTCCAATCTTGTTGTTGATAGATCAAAATACAGTGGATCTGGAATCACTACAACATCATTTAACGATGGATTAACTTACAGTACTGTATATGGAACAAGAGTACAGGATGATGAGATTTCATTGAACGTTCCAGATCTCTATAGAGTGTTGGCTGTATTTGAATCTAATAATAAAGATAATCCAACATTACCTTCTATAACTGCAACAAGTCAATCTGCTACTTTTATTAATAATATTATTGGTGGTGAACAAATAATTGGAGCATCTTCCAATGCTGTTGGTAGAGTTGTTGTTGTAGATAGTGGGACAAAAATATCATTTGTTTATGAAAATGATAAGTTCTTTGAGAAGGATGAACAAATTACATTCCAAACTTCTGGAATATTTGCCAATGTCAGTGTATTAGGTGAGGGTGATAGAAATATCACTAAGAGTTATAATTTTGATAATGGGCAAAGATATGACTTTGCTGATTATGCAAGAATTATAAGAAAAAAAGATATAGAAGAACCAACAAGAAAACTTAGAATAGTATTCGATCATTATTCTACATCCGAAAATAGTGGAGTAGTAGAATCTATTGATAGTTATACTGATGTAAATTATTCAACTGAAGTACCTTTTATTGTTGATAGAAGAGCATCAGATGTACTTGATTTAAGACCAAGAGTACCTGCATTATCTGCTAATCCTGGTTCATCTCCATTTAGTTTTTATTCTAGAATTTTCAAAGATTCTGGATCAGAAAATGTAGTATCTAATAAGACAGTTATACTCGATTACGCTTATTATCAAGGTAGAATAGATAGACTTTATTTAACTAAAGATGGTAAGTTTGAAGTTAAGAAAGGACAACCATCTGATTTACCAAAAGCACCACTACCAAATGATGACGCATTTGCAGTTGCAATTCTTAATTTACCGCCATATGTTTATAATGCAATGGAGGATGTTACAGTAAGAACCATACCTCATAAGAGATATACTATGAGAGATATTCATAGTCTTGAGCATAGAGTTAAAAATTTAGAAAATTATACGACACTTTCTCTTCTTGAAACTGATACTAAAAATTTATCAATTAAAGATCCTAATACTGGATTAGATAAATTTAAATCTGGTTTCTTTGTAGATAATTTTAGAGATCATAAAGTTCATAACTTAACTGGAGAATCTTTCTTTGATATTGATGTAGAAAGAGGTGAATGTAGACCTCGTTCTACTGAAAGAAATGTTGGACTAGGATTTGAAACTATTAGTAGTAAAGCAGATCCAGTTAATTCTGACTACAGATGGATATCAGATTTTGCTGATGCTAATATTGCCAGAAAAGGCCCAGCTTTACTTCTTGATTTTTCTTCCGAAACTTTTGTTGAACAACCATTTGCAACAAGAACTGAAAACTTAAATCCTTTCCATATTGCAAATTATGCTGGTTCACTTACTCTAAGTCCAGAACAAGATTTCTGGATTGAAGAAGTTCCATTGGGTACACCAGATGTATTCAATGTAGACTCTACATTTAATGCAATTGCAGAATTGTTAGGTGTAGAAGATCGTGAAAACGGTGGAATGGCATCAAGTATGTGGAATAGTCATGAAATCACATGGGGTGGTAGAGATTTAGTTGGTGAAGAAAAATGATATTCTTCAAACATTCGAAAGAAGTGGTATTGAAAGAGAACTGAATCTTAATCTATCAGTTGGTGAGGAAGTAATTGATCTTGGAACCAAGGTTGTTAGTACTGAGATAATTCATAATGCCAGAACAAGAAATATTGAAATTGTAGGTAAAAGATTAAAACCAAATACCAAATATTATGTTTTCATGGAAAATCAAGATGTTAGTGCATATTGTGTTCCAAAACTTCTTCCAATAACTATGACCAGAGGTTCATTCCAAGAAGGAGATATTGTAAAAACATCAAATGCTTCTATTGGAATTCCTGGAATACCAAGTATCTTGTTTAGAGTGGCAACATCAAATCATAAAACAGGGCCATTCAACTCTCCAACAGAAACATACACTATTAGTCCATATGATAATTCATCCATTCCAAATGTTTATTCAAGTTCTAGTACTACCCTAAACATTGATACTGCTGGTCTTGCGGTACATACACAACCAGATCATCTAGGATGGGTTACACCAGGAATGCCACTTGCATCTAATTCTGGAAATGGTGAAGCAACTGTCGGAGATTTATCACTAATAAGTGATGATAAGGGATCTTTAATAATATCTTTACATATTCCAGATCCTAAACTTGCAAGTAATCCTAAATTTACTACTGGTGAAAGTACAATCAGACTAACTACAAGTCCAGTTAATGCAAATAAATTAGATCCTGGTGGTAGTTCAGCAGAGACTACGTACTTTACTTCTGGTACACGCAATAACACTCAAGAACAAGCTATTAATATTAAATCTCCTATAGTAGATAGAAGATTCACAGGAGTTGAAAATGATGTAACTAGAATTGAAACTAATCTTTTGGAAGATCAAATTAGAACAGAAGTAAATGTAGATGAAGAGTGGTATGATCCACTTGCACAATCATTCTTAGTTGCTAAAAATGAGTATCAAGATGGTGTGTTTATTACTGGTGGTGATTTATTCTTTAAAACTAAAGATCAAAGAATTCCAGTAACAGTTCAGATAAGAACAATGAGAGATGGTTCTCCAACAACAACTATTTTACCATTTGGAGAAGTTGAGATAGATCCAAGTGATGTAAATTTATCTGATGATAGTTCTGTTGCAACTCCATTTGAGTTTGATACTCCAGTTTATTTGCAAGGTGGTTATGAGTATGCTCTTACGCTAGTTGCTCCTACAGAAAAATATCTAGCATTTATTACTAGAATGGGAGAAGAGGATGTACTTCTAAACTCTATAAGTAATACTCAACCATATCTTGGTTCATTATTTAAATCACAAAACCAATCAACTTGGACACCAAGTCAATTGGAAGATTTGAAATTTACACTTAAGAAAGCAAAATTTGTAACTAATACACCTTCTATTGTATTACTAGATAATGCAGAATTAAATTCTGCAATAATTAGAAGAGATAATCCTGTATTTGCATACTCTAAGAGAGCAAATGTTTCTATTGGAATTACAAATACCGCCTTTGCTCTTGGTAATGAAGTTACTCAGACTGTTAGTGGTGTAACTCATACTGGTAGAATTTTTGCCAAGGGAGGCCCAATTAACTATGGTACAACCAGTGTAGATCATGTTTCTGGAACGGGTATTGGATTGACACCATCAAGTGGAACTCTTGCTTACACTGGAATTGGATTTACGTCTCTTACAGGTAATGGTGGAGGTGCTGAGGCTACAATTACAGTTAATGCTGGTGCTGTTAGTTCTATAGAAATTACTAAAAATGGTGCAGGTTATGCTCCTGGTGATTTAATAATGGCAAATAAACTTGGATCAACTGGTACTGGAGTGAGAGCAGTAGTTGGTGTTGCTGCATCTACAAATTTACTAGTAGTAGATAATATCTCAAGTCAATTTGTTGATAATCAGGCAGTAACATATATCAACTCTTCTGGTGCAAATACTGTATTACCTGCAAGTGGTATTAATGTTAATAATGATTCAGTTAGAGATGGTACAACAATGTTATTTGACCATCATAATCATGGTATGCATTCGAGTCAGAATAAAGTTAAGATTGAAGAATTTAAGAGTGATGTTCCAACAACAACATTATCGGCAAAAATTGAAGATGATTCAACAACTATAAGTTTGACCGATGGAGCGTTATTCACAACATTTGAAAACAGTTCTGTTGGTATAGCAACAACTGGATATTTGAAAATTGATAATGAGATTATTTCTTATACCTCGATTAGCGGTAACGAAATTGACATCACTGCAGCAAGTAGAGCTGTTGATGGAAGTTTGAAATCAATTCACGAATCTGGTTCTGTAGTTGAAAAATATGAATTTAATGGAGTTTCTCTAAGAAAAATTAACAGAGAACATGATATTTCTGACAAAGAAAAAACATTCAATAGTTACTATATTGAACTAGAGGATAAAACTAAACCATTCAATGCAACTAAAGCGGGTGGTGGTAATCAACTAAAAGCATCTCAGAATATTCCTTTTGAAATAATAGATCCACGAATTTCTACAATTACTCCAAGTGGTACTAATGTTTCCACGAATTTCTACAATTACTCCAAGTGGTACTAATGTTACTGCTAGAATTAAAACTACATCTGGAACTAGTATAAGTGGCAGTGAAGCTTCATTTACTGATAAAGGATATGAAAATGTTGCTCTTAATAAATTGAATTACTTAGATGATCCTAGAATAGTAGCATCCAAAGTTAATGAATATGGAATACTTAATAATGAAAAATCATTTGGTTTAGAATTGACACTTTCTACAATAAATGAGAATGTATCACCAGTTGTAGATTTAGACACAGCAAATATTGTTCTTATAAGCAATCTAGTCGATAATAAAGTTACTGATTTTACTACTGATAGTAGACCAAGAGTTCCAGGATTTGATCCAAACTCAGCAATATATGAAACAAAGAGAATTAACTTAGAATTCCCTTCAAACTCAATTCAGGTAATGTTTGATGGTCATAAAGATGGAGAAGCTGAATTCCGTGTATTCTATAAATTATTCAGAAATGATGCTGTAGGTGTTCAGCAGAATTATATACCATTTAATAGCAATGGATTATCAGATAAAACAGTCAATCCAAATACTACATTAAATGCATTCAGTGAATATAAGTACACTGCAGAGAATACTCCACAATTTAATGGGTTCATGATTAAAGTTGTTATGACTTCCAATAGTCAAGCAGATGCACCAAGATTTAAGAACTTTAGAGCAATAGCACTAAGATCATTTGATATTACATAATGACTGAATATTTAAAAGTAAAGTCTGATGTCTCTTTGGTTAGAGATATGAACAGCAATGCAATAGTAAATCAAAATCAAAGTGAATATGATAAATTTATGTCTCTTTCAAAGAAAAAGTATAAAGAAAAAAATGAATTAGATACTATGAAATCTGATTTGAATGCATTAAAAAGTGATATGGAAGAAATAAAATCTCTTATTAAATCATTAGCACGTAATTGAATTATAAATACCTGAAGATAGACTCTAACTGACTCCTAATGGCAGCATATATTAGCAATATAGTAATTGATGCAGGTGCTGATTTTAATCAGACTTATAACCTTGAGAATAGTGCTAATGCTCCTCTAGATTTGACAGGTTATACTGCTACTTCTGTATTGAAGAAGCATCCAGCATCATTAAATAATACTGCATCATTCTCATGCTCTTTTCCAAATAGAGCTCAGGGACAATTGAAAATATCATTAGGATCTACATTAACAACTCCTTTAAAACCAGGAAGATATAGTTATGATATTCTACTGAATAGTGGATCTTTAAAAACTAGAGTTGTCGAGGGTAGTGCCCTTGTTACTGCTGGTGTTACTACAGGTTAAAAAATATGGCAGATATTAAAGTAAGAGTTGGATCAAACGAGGCGATTAAAGTTGTATCATCACTCGGTGGTGCTGGAGGAACTTTAGGAGCATTAAGTGACGTAGACATTTCTGGAGGATTATCCGATGGAATGGTTCTTGTTTATAATGCATCAACACAAAAATTTGAATCAACTTTAGATTTAACACCAGGCAATACACAGAATTTGAACATCAACGGAGGTAGCTTCTAGCCATGGCAAGTATTATTAGGGTAAAGCGATCTACGGGAACCGCAGCACCGTCTACAATCAATTATGGTGAATTAGCACTCACCGTTGGTTTAGCAACGCATGGCACCTTTGGTGGACGACTCTTTGCTGGTGACAATAACACACCAGATCCAGATCCAATAGAAGTTGGTGGTAAGTATTATACGGATTTAATAAGATATAATAAACCAGGAGAAATAAGAGAAGGTAGAAACGCAGATAGTACTAGACTTTCTAATGGATTCATTCCTATAATGGATAGGGAAAGTGCAGGTAATCCAGGTGGTGTAGGCAATATTGCTAATATGCCAAGAGTTGATTTTTGGGGTGTTGATCAATTAACTTTTGATGGTAATGTAATATCGACCAATGCAGCTAATTCATCCCTATAATGGATAGGGAAAGTGCAGGTAATCCAGGTGGTGTAGGTAATATTGCTAATATGCCAAGAGTTGATTTTTGGGGTGTTGATCAATTAACTTTTGATGGTAATGTAATATCGACCAATGCAGCTAATACTGATCTTATACTTAGAACAAATGGTAGTGGTACTGTAAATCTTGAAGATGATAAGAAATTAAGTTTTGGTACTGATGAAGACGCTGATATTCGTTATGATAATTCTGCAAATCAAGTCATTGTAAATGGTGTTGAGTGGAAATATGAAGGAACTAAGGTTTATTTTGATAATGTTGGTATTTCATCTAATGTAATTTCTACTAAATCTGGTGGAGGAAACACACTATACATTGACCCATACCCTGATGGTTTAAGTAGTGATGGTTTAGTTATTGTTAAGGGTAGTTTACAGGTAGATGGTACTACAACCACTGTTAATTCTACTACATCAACCTTAAATGATGCAGTTATGCATCTTGGTGATGTAACCAGTGAGTTGACTATCATGAATAATGATGTCGCTTCTGGCGTATCGACAATGACTGTTGATAAGGTAGTTGGAATTAATACAGGTGACCTTCTTGCTGCTACTGGTTTACCAAACTCTGGTGTAACCACTGTTACTGCTTATAATACAACTACAAAGGTTATTACCTTTACTGGAACAACCACAGCTGGAATAAGTACTGGAACTCAGATTACAGTTACTCATGCGTATGATACGAATACTGATCGTGGTATTTCGTTCAGTTATAATTCATCTAGTGGATCTAGTAATAACAAAAGTGGTTTCTTTGGTTATAATGATAGTACAGGAGAATACAGTAGTGCTCCTGAAAGATCATTTACTTATATTCCCGATGCAACAATTACTGCTAATGTAGCTACTGGTACAAGAGGTTTCTTAGATATTAAAGGTCTCTATTTCCAACATCATGATTTTGCTTGGTCTGGTAATGGAATTTTATATTTTGATGCTAATGGTAAATCAGTCGTTTCTGCTGGTACTACTGCTGGTATAACTACTTCTAACTTTGTACTTACAACAGATGCTTCTGGAGTACCTAAGTGGACAACAACTCTCGATGGAGGACAATTTTAAATGAATAGTGAAGTTGATGTGAATATACTAGTCAGAAATTATCATAGAAGACTTTCTGAAGTAATTAATCAAAATGTTTTATTAGAATCTAAATTAGAATCATTAACACAAGATTATGTAAAATTGCAAAAAGTAGTTCAAGATCTACAAGAAGAACAAACAGGGAAGGAATCTGAAGAATGAGTAAACCAAGTACCAGACAAGGATTAATAGATTATAGTCTACGAAGACTTGGGTATCCTGTGCTCGAAATCAATGTAGATGATGATCAAATTGATGATATTGTTGATGATGCCATTCAATATTTTAATGAAAGGCATTATGATGGTATAGAAAGAGCTTTTTTAAAACATAAAGTAACCACTGCAGAGAAAACAATATTAGAAGGTGGTGGAGCTGGAATTACTACAACTACTGCAACATCTAGCAGTGGTGTATCTTCAGTCGGATGGGATGAAAATCACAATTTCTTACAATTACCAGATCATGTTATTGGTGTAAATCAAGTATTTAAAATGGATAATAGCACTATATCTAGTGGATTATTCAATCTTAAGTATCAGTTATTTTTGAATGATTTGTATTATTATGGAGCACTTGATTTATTAAACTATACAATGACCAAAACCTACTTAGAAGATTTAAGTAGACTTATTACTCCAGATGTTCAAATTAGGTTTAATAAAAAACAACATAGACTTTATATGGATATTGATTGGAAGGAATTTACTGAAGATCAATATATTGTTCTTGATTGTTATAGGGCAGTAAGTCCTACAGATTTTGCTTCTGTCTATAATGATTTTTGGTTAAAAAAATATGTAACATCATTAATTAAAAAACAATGGGGTCAGAACCTTATTAAGTTTCAAGGAGTTTTAATGCCAGGTGGTGTTCAACTTAACGGAAGACAACTTTATGATGATGCAATGATAGAATTAGAAGTACTTATACAAGAATTAAAAACTGAATATGAAATGCCACCTTTGGATATGATAGGATAATGTTATGCCACTTTCCCCGTATTTCCTTCAAGGATCAACAAGTGAACAGAGATTAATACAAGATCTCATAAATGAGCAGTTAAAGTTTTATGGCCAAGATATAGTATATTTGCCAAGAAAAATTGTAAATAAAAAAACCATATTGAAAGAAGTTGTAGCATCTACTTTTGATGATGCTTATCGCATGGAAGCATATTTGTTAAATTATGAAGGATTTGAAGGTCAAGGAGATATTTTATCTAAATTTGGAGTTCAGACTACAGACGCTGTAACCTTTGTAGTATCAAAAGAAAGATATGAAGATTTTGTAAGTCCATTTCTAGGAACTGATGTAGAAGTAACAACAAGACCTGAAGAAGGTGATTTAATATACTTGCCACTGGACAATACTATGTTTGAAATTAAGTATGTTGAAGCAAAGAAACCATTCTATCAATTGAATCAATTATATGTTTACACATTAAGTTGTGAAGTTATGGATTATGCTCTTGATGAAAATATAGATACTGGACTTGAGATTGTAGATAAAGCAGCTGTAGAGTTTGGATATACTCAGAGACTTACTATGGTTGGTCTTGGTGCATCAACTGCCAATGTTACTATTCAATTAGCATCTAATGCTAGTGGTATTCCTAATAGATTCTCTGTTAGTCAGATAGATCTTATTAATGATGGAACTGGTTATACTGTTCCACCATTGATTGGTATTTCTACTGCACCAAGTGGATTTACGAATGCTACTGCTGTGGCAATTATGACAAGTCGTAGTGGTCAAGTTGGAAGTTCTATTGATAGAATTGAGATAACTAATCCAGGTTATGGATATATTACACCACCAACTATTACTATCAGAAGTCAGAATGCGTTTGGTCAAGGTGGTATTGCTACTGCTATAATTAGTCAAGGTTCTGTATCTGCTCCAACTATACTTGATCCAGGTAAGAGTTATACTTCTCCTCCAACAGTTACTATCAATCCTGTTGGATTAGATACCAGTATTGGAATAGGTTCAACTGCACTTGCTGTTGCATACGTCAATACACTTGGCGAACTTAATGCTATTAGATTTACAAATGCAGGTACTGGATATACAGTTGCACCAACAATTACAGTAGCTGCTCCTATTCTTGCTGGACTCTCAACTGGAGATTATCTCTTTAAAGAACAAGTAACAGGTAAGTTAACTGGAACTACTGCAGAGGTTGCAAATTGGGATCGTGATGAAAGGGTTCTTAAAGTTACTAACATTGCTGGTAGTGGATTTGCAGTTGGAGAAAGTGTTGTTGGTATTGGAACTACCCAAAATGGTTCAGATTCCGAATATAAAATATTCAGTAAATCTGGTGATGATGAATATGATCCTTATGGTGAAAATATTGTTGTAGAATCAGAAGCAGATGCAATTATAGACTTTTCTGAAGACAATCCTTTTGGAGACTTCTAAATATTAATGTAAGGAGGATACTTAGTTATGTTAGGCACATATTATTATCACGAAATTATTAGAAGAACCATTATTGCGTTTGGTACTCTTTTTAATAATATTGAGATTAAACATAAAACTCAAGCTGGAGGAGCGTTTTCTTCGGTAAAAGTTCCTATTGCTTATGGGCCTACTGAAAAATTTCTAGCAAGATTAGAGCAAAAACCAGATCCAAGAAAAAGGGTTTCTATAACATTACCAAGATTGGCATTTGAAATGGATAGTATTTCATATGATAATCAAAGAAAGGTTTCGACAATGCAAACCTTTAAAGCAGTTACCACTGATGGATCAAAGAGTGCAAGAAAAGTTTTTATGCCAGTTCCATATAATTTGGGATTTAAGTTATATGCGATGACACAATATAATGAAGATTCTTTACAGATTATTGAACAAATACTTCCATTCTTTCAACCATCATTTAACCTAACAGTAGATTTAGTTCAAGCAATTGGAGAGAAAAGAGATATTCCTATGGTATTGGAAAACGTTTCATTTCAAGACAATTACGATAGTGGAATGGAAGAGAAAAGAGTTATTATATACACATTAGATTTTACTGCTAAGACTTATCTATTTGGCCCTGTCGCTGATAGTGCTTCAGGATTAATCAAAAAAGTTCAGGTTGATTATGCAACTGATACTGCAAATAGAAAAGCAGCATCCAGACAACTCAGATACGTTGCTGAACCAAGAGCAATCAAAGATTATAATGATGATGCAGTAACTAAACTAGCGGAAGATATTACTCCAACTCAAAGGAAGTTCTTAGTTACTGATGTTTCTAGTCTTGTAATTGATTCTTATATTGCAATTGGTGATGAATTAATGTTTATTAAAGAAATTGCTGGAAATAAACTCACTGTAAGAAGAGGTGAGGATGGAACTACTGCAGATTCTCATATCAATAATGATCCAATAGATGCAGTAAATGCTGCAGATGATGCACTTATTGAACTTGGAGATGACTTTGGATTTAGTGAACAACGTTTTGAATTTGGTGATGGTAGAATTTATAGTCCAACTAAGGGAGTTGACGTATGAGTAAATTTGATGAAATAAATGATGCTTTAGATATCGAAGTATCAAATACACCTAAAGATAATAGTCTTAAGAAAAAAAATGAATCACCAGACCTTAGTGATCAAATTCAAAAAGATTATGAATATACTCGTGGAAATTTATATTCTTTAATTGAAAAAGGTCAAGAAGCTCTTAATGGTATTCTAGAAGTAGCAGAGGGTAGTCAACATGCAAGATCATATGAAGTTGCTGGTCAAATAATTAAGAATGTGGGAGATACTACTGATAAGTTGATTGATCTACAAACTAAGATGAAAGAATTGAATAAAGAAGAAAAAGCAAAAGGCCCATCTACTGTCAATAATGCATTATTTGTTGGTTCAACATCAGAACTTTCCAAGTTATTAAAAAATGGTGTTCTAAATAATAATGTAGAGGAAGAATCAGAATGAAAACCTTTTCAGGATTTAAAAAGGCCGCATCCGATGCAATGAGGAAGGTCGTAAAGAAAAAAGAAGAAGAGAGAAAACCTCAAAAGGCAATGGATGCTGGTGCTAGATTGAGGAGACTGGTGCGAGATTGAGAAGAAAAAAACAAAGACAAGAATATAAAGCAAAAGTATCTGAGTTTATTCCTGATGAATTAAAAGATCATTATGAGATTGATGAAAGTAGTCTAAGTCGTATTAAAAGTAAATCAGATAAAGGGGGAATGGCTGTTTTATCAGCAACTCGTACTGGCAAATCTTCTAAAGAAAATAAAGCAAGAAACAAACAGTTAGATAAAGACATTCGTGGTCGTGGTCTTCCTGGTGCTACTAAAGCAAAAGGTAAATGGGAAGGTGGAAGCGAACGTAGTCACATAGTTTCTTCTGGAAAGAAAGGTAAGAGAAAGTTTAAGAAAGAGATTAAAAAGTTAGGTAAGAAGTATGATCAAGATGCGGTTATTGTTCAGACTAAAAAAAGTGCTACACTAAGTGCAACAAGAAAGGGTGGATTAGGTAAGAAGAAGAGAACAGGTATAGGTAAATTTAAACCTCAAGGTAAATCACCAGAGGGTGTAACACAAATCAAAGGTAAAACATTTACTTATGAGTCATATCTCCGTGTTCAAGAAAGAGGTAAGACTTATATGATAGTTGCGAAAGAGGTAAGACTTATATGATAGTTGCAAATTGGAGAGGAAGACTTGTTAATGTCCAGATGTTCTTTGCTAAGTTTTCAAGACCAACAAAACCTGAAGTTGTAGCAGAAATTCAAAAAATTTATCCTGGTGCAATTGTATTGTACTTTAATCCAGCAATAAAAGATCCAACCAAACCATTACTGTTTGCAGGAAAAGAAAAACAAAAATAATTAAATTATGTCTGATAATGTTTATCTTGGTAATCCGAATCTTAAAAAGGCTAATACTCCTATGGAGTTTGATGCTAAACAGATTTCTGAATTTATTAAGTGTAAAGAAGATCCAGTATATTTTTCAAAGAAATATGTTCAAATTGTAAATTTGGATGAAGGTCTTGTTCCATTTGAACCATATAAATTTCAAGAAAAATTAATAAAAAGATTCCATAAACATAGATTTAACATATGCAAGATGCCACGACAGACTGGTAAGTCTACAACAGTGGTTGCTTATCTATTGCATTATGCTGTTTTTAATGATAGTGTAAATATTGGTATACTTGCAAACAAAGCTGCAACTGCAAGAGAATTGTTAGGTAGATTGCAAACTGCCTATGAAAATCTTCCAAGATGGATGCAGCAAGGAATTATTGCATGGAATAAAGGATCACTGGAGTTAGAAAATGGATCTAAAATACTGGCAGCATCTACCTCTGCATCTGCAGTTAGAGGTATGTCTTTCAACATTCTTTTTCTGGACGAGTTTGCCTTTGTTCCTAACCATATTGCTGACTCATTCTTTGCCTCAGTATATCCTACTATCACTTCTGGTAAATCCACGAAAGTCATCATAGTTTCTACTCCACACGGTATGAATCACTTTTACCGATTGTGGCATGATGCTGAAAAAGGAAAGAATGAATATACACCGACTGATGTTCATTGGTCTGAAGTACCAGGCAGAAATGCAAAGTGGAAAAAGCAAACTATAGCAAACACATCAGAACAACAATTTAAAATTGAGTTTGAGTGTGAGTTCTTAGGATCTATTGATACTCTAATATCTGCAAGTAAATTAAAAGCATTAGTATATGATAATCCAATACAAAAAAGTGCTGGATTAGATGTTTATCATCCTATGCAAGATAAACATGATTATCTGATTACTGTTGACGTTGCAAGAGGAGTAGGAGAGGATTACTCTGCATTTGTGGAGGAGTAGGAGAGGATTACTCTGCATTTGTGGTTATTGATATTACTGAATTTCCTCATAAGGTAGTAGCAAAGTATAGGAATAATGAAATTAAACCAATGATATTTCCTAACGTAATTTATGAAGTGGCTAGAAATTATAATAATGCATTTATACTTTGTGAGGTAAATGATGTAGGAGATCAGGTTGCTGCTATTCTAAACTTTGATTTAGAGTATACAAATCTATTGATGTGTTCTATGAGAGGTAGAGCAGGTCAGATAGTAGGTCAAGGATTCTCTGGTAAAAAGACTCAGTTAGGAGTCAAGATGTCCAAGACGGTTAAAAAAGTAGGAGCACTTAACCTCAAGACTATGATTGAGGAGGACAAACTTTACTTTAATGATTATGAGATTATTTCAGAATTAACTACTTTTATATCCAAGAGTAACTCATTCGAGGCAGAAGATGGATGTAATGATGACCTTGCCATGTGTTTGGTAATTTATGCATGGTTAGTTGCTCAAGATTACTTTAAAGAACTCACAGATCAGGATGTAAGAAAGAGATTATACGATGAACAAAAAAATCAAATAGAACAAGATATGGCACCATTTGGATTTATGTCTGATGGACTTAACGAGGAGACTTCTTTTGTAGATCCTGAAGGCCAAAGGTGGTATGCGGATGAGTATGGAGATAGATCATTTATGTGGGACTACATGTAAAAACGCACGTAAGAGTAATCAATTTATAAATAATTTTAGTAAAAATGAATTTCTGATAGAGGAAAAAAGACATGTCGCTTAACTTAGTATCACCTGGCGTAAAGGTAAGGGAAGTTGACTTAACTATTGGTAGAATAGATGGTGCTAACGAACAGGTTGGTG
>VTLG01012982.1_pt1 | contig 30838 bp, 46 predicted proteins | sample 4694571 | NCBI WGS metagenome assembly VTLG01 (sample SAMN12604809, study PRJNA352737) | marine metagenome | biome: ENVO:00000447; feature: ENVO:00000209|ENVO:00000569|ENVO:01000036; material: ENVO:00002151; isolation source: viral sequences binned using virsorter ...
AACCATGACTGAAAAACAAAAAGACGCCATGACGCTTGCCCAGATTAACGGCATCGTTCGCGCCGGGGACAACCACACTCCCGCCGAACTTCCGATGGAAGAAAGAGCTAGGATGCAGACCGTGCATTGGAAAACTCTTGCCGGTCTAATTAGCAAGGGGCAACTGATTAAAGCCTTTTCCCCGGAAGGTGGATACGCAGGAAGATTGCCCCGGTAACCACCAACCACCAACCACCACCACCAACCAACCAGAAACAGCCATGCAAAAACTAACTATCGAAACGCCTGACGGCCAAGGCGAGGCCATCAAGACAGACAGAAACACCCCGTGGAAAGTAACGCTTCCAACCGTGGAGTTTCAATTCTTCGCGGCAGTTCCCGAAATGAAGACTGAAATCCGACGGGTTCTGGAAGTTCAGTATGGGTCTGAAAGCCGGTATCTTTCCATTGAACTAGCGACAACCTAAAAGGTCAGAAGCCAAGCCAGCAAAGCTTTATCAAGCCTCCCATTCGGGGGGCTTCTTTGTTTGGTCGGGTTTCCCCCAATGCTCCCGGGTCAGCCGGTGAACTCGCTTCTTGCCTTCGAACAGGTAGGCCGTCGGCTCCCCTGCCCTGTTCATTTGCTCGACCTTCGCATGACACGCTTGGCAAAGGCTGGCGTGATTACTGAAGACCAGCAACAAGTCGGGACGCTCTTGGACTGGCTTGATATGGTGCCGGTCGGTTGCCGGCTCCGGGCGTTCCCCGTGATGCCCAAACGGATCACAGCAAAGCGGCTCAAGCTGTTTGCCTATCTTCGAACACCTTGACCACGCCGCCCTAGACCGAAGACGCTTCGCCCTTTCGGCTTTGCCGTCCCCCAAGAACCTTTTTCCTTGGTTCGGTTTGTGAGTTGGCAGCCGGCGAGGCATTACCAGTTTGCATTTTTTCCACGCAACCCAGCGTCAAGATGGACGAAGGTCTTGTAGACTCCGATTCCACCGGTGAACATCTTGGCGGCCCGGAACTTTTTGAGCCGGGCAGCCGCGTCTTCCGGCGACACTCCCTTGACCTTGAAATCAATGGCGTTGTTCCGAAGATGAAAGCTTTTGTCAGACGCGCCCTGGCACTTGGCGTTGTATTCTGGCGACCGGTAGCAACTCACAATTGTGATGCTTGCCCCCAAGCACTCCCTGAGAGCGTCGAGAACCCAAGCCGGCTCCCTGATGTTTTCCCATAGGTCGACGCCCGGCAGCCCGTTCTTGACTCCGCGTTTCTCCCTCTCCCCGTATGATGTAAATTCTTCCGGCGCAAAGTGCCGAAGCCTGAGTCCCTCAAGGTAGCTGCTAAATGTTAACATTTTCTTCAGTTTGTTGACGCGCCAGGGGCGCAAGAATTAGAAAAGCCATTGCGGCACAAGCGGGAACCTGACCGTTTCCTATGCATTTGATTCGTTGGATTCGGGAACGAATGCCCTTTGCCACGCGGGGAACGCTTCCGGGGCCATCGGCACCGTGGACGTCCAGTTCAGGGGCCATCCCATCAGGTAGCTTTCCACCCATGCCGGGTTCAGTTGCCCACCAGTGTGTCCCTGGGAAAAAAGTCGCCGGGGCAACAAATCGTCGCGTTTCCTGATTGAGCCGTCGGGGTTCTTGCTTTCCAGACTCATCCCCGGGCCATCCTTCCAATCCCGTGACGTCGGGGTAGGAAACATTTCGCGAACCGCATGACTGGCAACCTTCTTCGAACTTGTAGTGGAAAGGATAGGTCCAGTTTCCACAATCTTTGCACTGCCATTCCCCGTGGTAGTGACGGCACCCGTTGAAGACGTCTTCCCCGCATCGGTTGCACGCGAAGCCTTCATCTGTTCGTACTGCTCCCGCGAAAGGCACCCGGTCTTGGCCGCGTGCGTCAGCATCCATTGCATCTGACCTTCGGGGGTTCCCGCCGCGTCTTCGTTTGCCGTCGGCGTCGGCCACTGCTTCACTGCTCCCGCAAGAGTCGTTCCCCTCTTCGTTCCGATTGTCTGACCGACCCCCCTGACTTGGGCGTTGTTGCAAGTTGCGGTCGGCGTTGGCCAGATTATGACCGACGATCCAGATTCGGTCTCTCTTGTGGGGAGCTCCGACGCTTTCGAAAGCTCCCAACACTCCCCACGCGACATCAAACCCCAGCGCGGCCAGATCGAGCAATACCGTTCCAAGTCCCCGTTCTCCATCCCTTCCGGGGCAAGCAGTGAGATTTGGGACGTTCTCCACGAATGCCCATTCTGGTCGGCTTTGGCGAAGGGTTCTCCTAAATTCCTCCCAAAGGCCACTGCTTTCGCCCTGGAGGCCGGTTCTGGTTCCGGCGGCAGACACTTCGGTACATGGAAAGCCTCCCGCCACAACGTCAACGCAGCCTCTCCACGGTCTCGCGTCAAAATCTCGTATGTCGCCCCCGAAGACCGGGAAAGGGGCAAGGCACTTGTCGTTTTGACGGGCGACCAATACATCCCTTGCATATTCGTCGACTTCAACGGCAAGGACGGTTTGCCAGCCAAGGATTTCCCCGGCAAGGATTCCGCCGCCGGCTCCGGCAAACAGTTCAATTGCTCGCAAAGCTCCCGGCTGAAAACCCAACTCATTTAATCCCTCCTCCAAACCCCAAAACCTCCTGCGCTTGACGAATCCTGACGGTAGTTCGGCAAGGCGTCACGGTAAGCAAAAAGTGTATTTATTTTGCCCGGGTAGCGTTTGCGACAACGTGATACCTGGGAAGCTTGGTCGGGCGCTTCGCTTTCTTGCCGGTTGTGAATTCGTTCGGGTGATCCTTTGCCAGCGTCAAAGACAGGAAAGCGCCCCCAAGGGGCTTCGGCGGCCTTCCATTAAGGCAATGCCACGAACTTCCCGCCTGATCATATTCCTGCTTATAAGTGGCAGTCTGGAGGGCAAAAGCTTCGTCCCTGTATTGACGGCCCGTGCTTGTGCAAACCCGATCCCGGCAAAGGGTCATTGTGAATTCTTCGTGGACGTGGCCTGAAAGGATCACTTTTGCGTCAGGCACGTATAAAGCCCTCTTGTTGACGTGGCCGGTTCCCCGGCTCATCCCGCCGCCCCCGTGGCCGTGATGGTAGAAAATCGGAACCGTTGTGCTTGCGGTCTTCGTTATGAATACCTGAACCAGCAACCATCCCCCAATGCCCCCGATGTGAACAGGCGAACCTGCTTGGCGTAGCCGTTCGCCAATCCTTTCGAGGACGTCAACTTCAAGATGGTTCCTGATGGATGCTTCGTGGTTTCCCATCCCCATGAGAACGACCAGGGGGGCAGCCCCGGCGTCAATGATTTCGTTCGCGAAGTCGGCAACCACGGCGTCAATGTAATCCGACCGGCCAACGTGTTCAGGTCTTACATTTGCGGCACCTGCCCTTCTGGGATCTGCTTTGCCGTTCATCATGCAAAGCTGGTCCCCGGTCATTACAATCGGGGTCTGGGTTTCCACGGCTTCCGCCAAGTGCCGGCGGAACAGCCCCCGGTCGCAATGGACGTTGTCATGGTGGACGTCTGACATCACCAGAAGGCGAACACTTTCCCCAACCTTGATCGGTTTCGGGAATTTCAAGACGGGGGTTTTGAAACGGTAATAAAGTTCGAATTTCATCTGCCGGGGGTTGGGCAGAAAAAACAGGCAGCTCGCAGGGGTTAGATTTTCGTTGAGACATTGCGCCAAGCCGGCACAAAAATTTCTTCGTGGCATCGGACAATCGCTTCGGTCTCCATGCCGTCGCACCACGCCGGGCCGCCGATCATCAGGCTGGCTTCCAGAATTTCGTGGCGAAGTGTTTCCCTGAGTTTTTCGCCTTTGAGCGAGAGGTCCAGGGCAATGACCTTTTCGTCGTGATCGTAATGACCCCAACAGTCTTCGCCGGTCAGGTCTTTGCGCTCAACAGCAACAGCAACCCCCCCGACGAAAACTTTCTTTGGGCAAATCATTCGTTCCAACTGCTTCTTTGTTTTTTGACGTCGATCACTTTGACCGTGTTTCTGTCCCGCCTTTGGATTGCCAAGCGGAACGTCTTGCCCGACGTTTGGAACGGCTCTTGGCCAGCGATTCGAACTTCCCCGAATCCTTTGTCGAGAACCATCCCCGAAAGTTCTACCAGAAAGTCATTGGGCCAGCGCGACCTTTTGATGTCCAAAATTTTCTCGCTATGGCGAACCTGTAAGTTCTCAACCCTTAACCCGTTTGCGTTGTAGTCGACAACCAACGGCCTTTCGGTCAGTTCGGTTTCCATTGAGAGAAATGCAACTTGTTGGGGATCGCGAAGCCGCGCACCAACCTCACAATTGTGAGTCGTCAAATTTTGAATCAACAAGCCTTGCACCCTTTCGGGTGAGTATACCCCCTTGCTGTTCTCCCTTGTCCCCTGGGCCTCTCCCCCAACGACCGTATCAAGGAAAACGTCCCTTACACTGTACGTGTCCCCGTGAAGAATCAGGCCGGTGCCCCCTTCCCCGAATCCCCGGCACACTAAATTGTCAACGCCCCCGCTTTGTTGCGCGGCCCTGAACTCGACGCACGTCAGACCTGGCAAGCCCTCGACGTGAATTGATCGAATGCCCCCGCCAAAGTTGCTATATCTCGCCCTTGGGTTCGGCTGTTTCCATTTGAGGACTTCAGTCCCTGCAAAACCTTCAACCGCATAAAAACCGCAACTAGTCCCAATATGATGCATTGCCCTGGAGTCCCCTTGCAGGGTGACGTGGCTTCCAAGCTCCACGGTTCTTGTCAGAGGGTATTTGTCGCGAACAATAATTGTCCCCGACCACTGGCCAGATCCCGACTTGTTCAAGTCCCATTGCGCCCGTTCAATGACGGTTGCCCAATCAATTTCATTCCCAAGTTCAGGGTCAGGGTCGAGCCCAAGAACTTTCAGCCAAGCTTCAGCGGCTTCGGACTGTTCGGCGACTTCGGCGACTGTAGGAAGCTCAACAACCTTCATACGGCCTCCTCCTCTCCCCGGCTTTCCAACTCAATGGTCAAGGCAACCCGCTCGATTTCGTCGACTGCCCTGGCTTTTTGCTTTTGTTGCTTTGCTTTGTAGTTTCCGGCCGCTTGGTCTTCCATCACCTGCCGAAAGTTCCCTTCGGCCAATCCGTTTTCCCTGAACCAGTTTGTGCAAGCCCGGTTGACGTCCCGGCTCAATTTGTCCCTCAAGTGTATCATCATTGTTTTCGTTTGTTCTCAGTTGTTTACTCCCTCCCGGTCGAACTGGTCCGGGTGTTGCCGCGCAAATTTTTCTTCTGAAGAGGCACGCACTTCCGACATGGCGTTAAAGATCAGGTTGGAGTCGGTCAGTTCCCAACGGCCCTCTTGCTTCGCAAATTCAGAAAGGTTTTGCAGAACATCCTGCCACGTCTTTGACTCTTCGAATTTGTTTCCGGCGCAATGCTCCCGAACAATTCTGGCAGCTAAAAAAAGGGCCGTATCGTTTTCCTCCAACCAAGCCAAACAAGCTTCGTATCCCCCAAGCCTTCGGAACTCATTGAGAAGCTTTTGGGCTTTCTGGGGGGATCTTGCGTTGCCATTGCACAAGGCTTTTGCGGTGGTGATTTCGGAAGTGACAAAATCAGCGACATGGAGGGCGGTCATAACTTCAATTCTTTTACAGGTTTCGTGTTTACTACCCGGGCAACCTTTGTCCCGGCTCGGGCCTTTTGCTCTTGTTCCGTAAATCTCCAATGTCGGGCGAAGGATCGGAGGTCGTTTCGCCAATCGCTGATTGCAACCTGAACGCCCGACTTGACCTTCGACCAGTCCAGGGCGCTCCTGTCCGCGTGGTATGCTTCGGCGCACTCTTTGCTGCAAGGGACTGAGGGCGCAAATTCTATGCAGTCTTCGACAGTGGGCAGAATCGTTTTCCTTTTCTCCGCGCCGGCCGGGGGGTCTTTGTCTTTGTCTTTGTCTTTTTCTTTTCTTGGACCCTTTCCATACCCTTTGGGAAGGGTATCCCTTACCCTATCAATCAGCCCGTTCTTTTCGAGTGATTCGAGGACGACCTGGTGAGGCTTACAAACTGAAGAAAAGAGCTTTTTACCCCCGACCGAATACTGGAAATGAATGAAGTTTGGAATCCACACCTTGCCGTTCGGGAGTTTCTCAACCTTGTCCTTCAACTCATTGTTGAGTGCGTCCCTCTTGATTTCCTCACCGATTTGAAAGGCCGCCAGCTCAATGTCGACGTCAATGACCCCGGCGTTGTCACAGTTGTCGAGCAGCCAAAGCCAAACAAGCTTGGCCTGAACTGACAGCCGGCGGAACCAAGGGTCTCGCCACTTGTCGCAATCGGTGAAACGCTTTTTCACGATAGCTCAACCGCCCTCCTCCACACTCTCATTGGCCGGTTGTGATTCCCGACGTTTCCGGTTTTCCGGTATCGGTCAGTCGGAACAATCATGCCCGTCTTTTTCGCCTCCCTCATCACCACGCCCCACGCCCTGGGCTCCCTGAAGCCAAAATCCCCAACCCGACTTCTGACGTCGTCAGTTGTAAACTCCTCCATTATCTCGCTGATTTGCAGCACGGCCTTGACGGCCTTCGTGATAGCTTCGTCCCCGGCACCTTTTGCTGCTTGCTTGATTGCCTTGTCGGCTGCCCTTTCAGCGTACTCAAAAAGGGTGGTTTCTTTCGTTCTATCCACTGTAGTTCCAATGCTTGATTTTCAGTTGAGTCCAAAGGCGGTATGCAAGGACGTCGACGGCCTCTTTTTCAGTCTTCCCATACGCAACCTTTCCCCGACCTGATGCCTTGAACTCGCCAAGGCTTTGCTGGTCGCCGGCAGTCTGCTCGATCAATACGCCGTTTTTCCGGCACCACTTTTCCCTGGGCGACAAGCTTTCGGGCATATTCGGCAAGAGCTCCATTTATGAAAGAAGGGTTGGGCCGCCCTCTAAAGGCGACAGAACGCGAAACGCAAAAGGGAAGACGTGAACCAGAAGAATGAGAAAGAACGTAAAGACAACGCCCCCCGTCACTTCCCGCCAGGGGAAACAATCGGCCGGCGTCGGCTTGTGCCGGCAGGAAACAAGAAGCCCCCCAAGGATCACGGCAAGGAGACCAATTGAAATTAGCCAGCCAAGTAGTTCTGCAATCGGGCCACTCATTTTCTGCTGTGAACTTCGCGAAGCATATCGGCAAGGACTTCGGTCGCGCTTCGGCAAACGGCAGCTTGCCCTTGCCAGTTCTGGTGAAAAGAAACCTGAGAATTTGTCAGCCGGCTGCCGCCTTTTTTCTTTATCTCATAAAGGAAATTAAAGCCTTTCCACCCTATGCAAAGATCGGGAAAGCCGTTGTGCCCACTACTGCAATCATGGATGACCCCGTCATGGAGGACGACCCGAAGTTCGTCGCGTATCGCAGCGTGATTTGCGTCTGTCTTGTTGGCGTAAATCCTGCTCATTTTTCGATCTCCGAAAGCATTTCAAGTTTTGCTTCTTCGGCGTAGACGCTTGGCCCGTGCATTCGAAGCACTGTTTCCTTTTCCAAAAATGGAGAATCCCAATTGCAGCTTTTCATGCGATCAAGCAACCGGCTGAAGTACTCTTCGACCATCTCCTCACCGGCGTCCAAGGTAAGATTGTCAAGGGTCGTCACCCTGACTTCATATGGGGCCTTGTTGCTTTGCCAAATGATCTTCCAGCTCTTCCGGGGCTTGTCAGAAATCTTGTTATAAATGAACAAGTAGAACGCCGCTTGCATATGGTAGCCGAAGCGGATCACCGACCGGGAAAGGTCGTCGTCGGAATATATGTTCGCCGACGTTGTTTTCAGGTCAACGATGCAATCAGAACCCTCGCCAGGTATGCAGTCGGCCAGCCCTTTTGCGGCTACACCGTGGTCGCCGGTGTAAACCAATGCAGTTTGATAATTGGCACCTTCAAGAAGCCGCGCTGATGCCGGCGTTGACCTAAGCACCTTGACCGCGTCAGTTGCCCCTTCGAACTGTTCGTCGGTCACAACCGTCTGGCCGCCGGCTACGATTGCGTCGCGCCATTCCCGGGCCGCTTTCTTTCTGAATGAGCCGTCTTCGCTTAGGTCGTCGCATTCCGAAGCGCAAACAAACTCCTTTTTGAATTCCCCTGGGGTGAAGTTCAGGCAATCGACAAGTGAACCCCAAACCAGCGCCGGCGACGGGTCCAAAGGCTTCATTGAAAACACGGCCCGTGGACCTCCACTTGCAAACCGCTTCAGAACCGACGTTGAGATAGGCCCCGCGTCTGGCTGAAAATGCCAAGCGTGGTACTTGGACGGCGAAAAATTGTGGTGTATTCCATCAGGTATCATTTCAAAACAGGTCTTTCTTGGTTTGTGAATTTGGGTTGGTTTTCTTCACCCGAATGCAGCCGACATTCTTCCGGCCGAAAAAGTCGCCGACTTCGCCGACCAGGGTGATTTGCTTCCCCTCCCATTTTGAGAATTCGTTTCCATACATTTTGCGAACTCTTCGGGCGTTGGTTATGTTCAGAATCATTTCCTTGGTCCGGTTCACGAACTTCAGAATTGGCTTGGTCACTTGTGCCCCTTTCAGGCCAACGTCGTCCTTGGTTGGCTCCCGAACGTATTCAATGGTCACGGTTGTTTCGCCGCCTTCAAGGTCTTCGGCTTCAAGCCAGCCGGGGAAACTCTTTGTGACGCTTACCGCTTTCCTGACCTCACTGGCCGCTTTCTTTGCTGCTTCTTTCACTTTCGTCCTTTTCTTCGGTTAATGGGGCCGGGGCCGTTGCCCCCATCTTCCCGGCACCACGGGAAGCAGACCGCTTTGCACGGCCCCGACCTTTCGTTTCATTCCTTTCACCTTTCGTTTCATTCCGCTTTCCAAAATTTTTGACCTCCCCTTCCCGGTTGCCCCAAGACAAACCCAAAGCCTCCGGGCTAGTGGGAAGAGGAGAATCAAAGGGGGCCGGTTGTTTCTTGCCCCCTAGCCATGCCCCCAAACAAAGAAGGCAGAAAAACGCCGCGCCGTGAGACAAAGCGCCGACCGCCCCCAACGGCATCGGTACGTATTCAAACGATGCCCAAATCAGAACCGGCCAAACAGTGAAAGCGCCGGCCGCAACAAAAACCCCAACAACCCGCCCTCTCATTTCCCCTTCAGCTTTGTTGCCCTGGCTTGGTTGATGATTCTCAAAGCCTCATCCTTTGGAACCATTGTATTTCCAAACCCCGTAATGGTTTTGATCTTTCCCCGCTTCATCAGCCGGTATGCCCAAAGGTAATTTTTCCCAAACAGGTTGCCAAATTCGGCAAGCGTCACGGCTTCGGGCACGTCTTTCAGTGTGCTAGTTGTTGCAAAGTTCACTTCCATTTCCTCAGTCCAGGGCAATTCCGCCCCCCTCATCGGTATCGACTACGTTGTAGTCGCAAGCGATTGGGACAATCAAAAAGTGACATTACTTTTCAACAAATTGTATACATTTGCATTTTCATGCACGCACGCACTTGACCCCGCAAGGTTGGCAGTCCATATGCGGTTTTACCCTAGATATGGCCAAGAGAAGCACCACTTTCAGGCTCCCCGACGAACTGTTGCATTGGATGCAAAACCGCGCCGAAGCTTGCGGCTATCGGTCGACATCCGAATACCTCGAAACGCTTGTTCGCTTGGATCGCGACCAAGACCTCCGGGTGACCGTTGTAAAGGACAGGAACGGCACCCGGCATTTTGCCGAATCACTTTCAGGCAAATCAAAGAAGCCCGTTGTGGACAGCGTCGGCTTGATGAAGCCAAAGAAGAAAAAGACCCGCCGGCGGACTACCTAGACTTGCGGCCTTGTTGGCGGTTTGCCTTTTCGGGAAAGATTAGCGAGTGAATCTCTCGCAAGATTTTTTCAGTCTGCCATTCGTCAAGGTCGGTCGTTATCTCGACGTCGAAAACATTACCGTTCACCTTTTCAAATTTCAGGGTGATCTCAGCCGTCTGATTCGGTATCGCCTTTCTGGCGGATGCCGAAACAATCCTGGCCAAGATTTTCCTGATCATGGGAAGGGCGCTTTCTTCGACCTCTTCGGCAAAGACTAGTTCCCCCTTCCCGGCAACCCAACCCGTTCTGGTTTTGTCGGCTCTGGCTTTCCTCTCCATTGTTGCCAGCCACGAAAGGAACATTCCCGCGTCTTCCCCCTGGCTTGTTTCCTCACTTGCCAATTCAGCCAAAACCCTGATGGCTTGCTTTGGAGAAAACTTCATTGGTTTTATATTGGCAGTTGAAATTGGAAGACTCAAAACAAACCTGTTCCGGTTACAAACAAGACCTAGAATTGTAAACAGGGTCAAGGTTCTCAAGGGGTTAGGTCAATAGTGCGACCGGCTTGACTGATGGGGCCATTGATTAAATCGATGAACAATCCTGAAAAGGCCCCGTAATAAGGGAAACCGGCCATATCGCAGCGTCGGCTTTCACTAGCCCGGTGCCCGGTTGACCAGGGGAAAAGCTTCGCAAACGCTTACAAACAAACCGTAACCGAACCTGATTGCATCATTGACTCTTTCAGGATGTTGGCCATATTGGTGACGCCATGAGCAAACCAACCAACCAAGAAAACCAAGCCAGACCGGGAACGACCCCAACCAATAAAATGATTTCGGAAGAGGTCCAAAGCCAGCCGGTTCCCAATCAATGGATCATTCAAAGAATCATCAAGCGCCTTTACTGGTCGCCAAACCGTGAGTGGTGCAACGCAATTCACAGTGTTGAGCGTGATTCCAAGAAGTTGATGAGCAACAAATATCAGACCTTGTTCGGGCTTCATTCGGGAGACCTTAACGGTCGTTTGAACAAGCTTCACGAACCGCTTGTTGAAAGACTTATTGCAGCCGCAAACTCAACCGGCTTGCTTGGCGAAAACTTGAAGCTTCGTTGGTCTTGTGAACAGAAGGTCAACCTTGCAATCAGACTTGAAGACAAGGCTGACCTTGTTGCCCGGTTGCTTTCCGATGAGGAGTCGAAGTGGTCTGCCGAAGGGGCCAAGGCTTTGGCTGACTGGTTGGTTGACGAAGAAGGAATCAGGCCAACCGCCGTCGACGTTTCCGAAGTCAGCGCAATTTATCTTGAATTTGTCAGCTTTGCCAATTGGGCCGACGGGTTCTTTTTCGACAAGGCCGAAAGGGACGAAAGGGCAGGGATTGAAGAGAGTGATTCCGATGACCTGATCGAAGACAAGCTTGCCGAATTTGTAATGGCCGACGCGGTCGTCCTTCGCTTCGACGGGGGCTTCATTATGAGCAACGACTAAAAAGAATTTTTAACCAACCAACAAACCAAGAGAATGAAATACATTGTCAAGACCATCAACGAAGGAACCGATTGGGCCGTTTGTCCTGCCGAAAACGAAAATGACGATTGGGCAATGACTCTGGAGGACGCCCGGGAAGTAGCCCAAAGGTCTTCTGAAGGCCGGGGGTTTTTAGACTTCAGCAACGGGCCGGATTCTCAACGGCTGCATGAAACCCCCGGGGAGGAACTGGCCGCAATTGCTTTCCGGGCTTTGATTTCCGACGAACATCACACGCCGTTTTCGTATGACCTTCGGATGGAGCTTTCGGCCGAAGGCTTTCTGCCCGACGACGAAGCGGAAACCACGGCGTTCTGGGATCACCCAGAAGCCGTCAAGGAATACAACCGGAGGCTATCCCTGATCCTTCACCGAATAGATGTTTTTGCCCTGGCCTCACTCATCGAAAAAGGGGCAAAAGAGTTGGCCGAAGAATCAGATTGATCAACCCGTGATTGAAATGACAGAACAAGGAATGCCAAACAATTACGGGGGCAAGCGTCACGGGGCTGGCCGGAAGCCGGTCGGGGAGGAAAACAAAGCCAGTCACCGGTCAATTACCCTGCCAGCAACCCTTTGGCAAAAGGTCGACCGCTTAAAAGGGGAGCTTTCCGCCAGCAAATACCTGGCGAAGTTGGTCGAAAAGGCAAAGGGCTAATATCACAAGCGACAAAACCGGAAACAAGGGGCCGCTGATTGCGGCCCTTTTTTCGGCTTGTGGCACTCGCTAAAGCACTCGCTAAAGCATTTGCTAAAGCATTTGCTAAAGCACTCCCTTATAGGACTCACAGTCCGGTTGCTTGTGTGAACTTTTGTGTGAACTCACTTACTCACAAACCTGCTTTTTAAGGCTATTACAAATTTCGCCCTGGCCTGTTTATTCCCACAAAACAAGGGTTTTGATAGTCCAAGCAATACAGTGAAAACCGGCCAAAAGGAATTTTCAATCCCCTGCTCTACCAACTGAGCTACCGAGCCTTTCCCTTGTTTTGTAGGGTCAAACGAACCGGCGTCAGGCTTTTCTTGCCCTTGTGTGAACTGCTTGTGTATACTCTCCCTGATAGAAAATGCAAAGCCTTGCAAGCCATGCCTGTTAAAAGAACATTCAAGAAGTCAAAGAAGCCGTGCCTGTACATTGATTCGTCAGGCGTTTATTACGCAATCGTTAGGGTATCTGGAAAGATTAAAAAGCGATCCCTGAAGACCGATGATTATGGCCAAGCGGCCCGGGATCTGCCGGGCGTTCTTGACGACCTTCGGCAAGCCCCCCCCGAAGCCGGCCGCGCCGGCAGCCTTCAGGAAAGTCTCGAAGAACAGAAAGCCCGAACTGAGGCTGACCCTACAATCGGTGAGGATACCGAAATCTACTATACGAAATCCTACAACCGAATATTGAAAACCTGCCCGGCAAGGGTTCTGGGGATGCCGTTGGAAAAAGTCACCGGGAAGCACCTTGAAGAATGGCGGAACGCTGCGGCCAAGAAATACGCGCCGTCCACAATCAATGGCCAACGGGTCTTCCTCAACAAGACGTTTGCCCACGCCAAAGAGGTCGGCCAGATTCGGAGCAATCCAATCGCAGACGTCGCCACTATCCCTGGGCAGACCGATGAAGAATTCTGCCCGACCAAGGAAGAGTTTGCGGCAGTCGTCGAGAACGTGAGGAACAACGAACTTCGGCTTGATTCACGGGGTCGTTGCACCGGCTTCAAACACTGCAAGACAAGCGCCCTTGTCGTTGAGTTCTACGCCTACTCTGGATTGCGTCCATCAGAAGGTAAGGCTTTGACATGGGGGAACATTACCGAAACCCATCTTCGTTGCGGGACAGCCAAGCGCCGGGACGGCCGGGCGAAAGGGTTTGGCCAGTTCAGAAGTGTGCCCCTGTCCGAAAAATTGTCGGAAGTTTTGAACCAGCTTCGTCAGGTTCCCGGCGCAGCGACCGGGCCAAATGACGAAGTGTTGCCCGTGAAGAGCGTTAGAAAGGCTCTTGTGAACGCTTGCGAGCGGCTAGGGATCGGAAGGATTACGCACAAGACGTTGCGGCATATGTTCGTCACCCGATGCATCGAAAGCCGCGTCCCTTGCCCAACCGTGGCAAAATGGCTGGGGCATCAGGACGGGGGCCGACTGGTTCAGAAAACCTACAACCACGTGCTTGATGACCACTCTGCCGAACAGATGCGGCAAGTATCCTTTTAATCGGAACCAGAAACCTTGGCCTTCACTTCTTGCACGTCTTCCCGAAGGAAACGAAGTTCGGCTTTGATTTCAATGAGGTCTTCCAAGGCGCTCCTCATGCCGTCGTGGTAGGGCTGGCCCAAATGGTATGCCAAGCGTTCTTCAAGCCTTACCCCCCAAATGACCATTGTCCCGGCAACCAGAATTATCGGCCAGTGTTTCACCAGCCAGTTTGCTTTGTCTTCCACTTTGTTTTCTTTGGGTGAACAATTCGAAAATCCTTTCGGCCCTTTTTCTTTCAGCGCCTTCCAGGTTTGCGGCAAGGGTTTTCAACTCTTCGCAAATTAGAACTCGCCGGCAGATTGATCGAATCGCCGGCATGAATCTGCCGACGTCAACAGGGCTCCCTTTGCTCATGGCCTGACGCCGTGATCCTGCGAAGAACGGTTTGCGTCCCGGGCGCTTGCCCCAAGAAGAACCGGGCCAATCGACGCCATCACGTAACCGGCAAACAGAAGCCAGGGGGGCGCGACGACTTCAATGGCTGCATTTGCTCCAACGATTGCGGCCCCTAATGCTGAGAGGAGGCCGCCAACTGTAGTTTTCCAACTTGTTTTCATAGATCCAAAATTCTTGTTGATTCAAGCCAACAAAGCAAAAGCATGACCAGCCAGCCGATCCCTATAATGATCCAAAGCCTCTTTTCCCCCTTGCTCATTTTTCAGGGGTCACAACGATTTCTTTTGCTTCGCGAAATACATCGAGCCATGCCCGTGCTGCTTCGGCCCCCCGTGCTGCTTCCTCCGGGGTTATCGTTTCAAGGTGACTGCATCCGGCGAGAACCGAAGCAACTGCAATAAGTACAATTTTTGTTTTCATCAAGACGGGTTGTATTTCGCGGTCAGGTAATCGGTGACCAAGTCGATATAGGGATCGTATGGCGAACCCTCATACAAAAGGACTTCGTGAACCGTGCCCGGGAAGTAGTCGCTGAAGCCGGTCGTCGGCGTCGTCATCAAAGCGCCAAGACCGATCCCCTGGCCCTGCGTCGAAAAGGTTGATGAATAAGCGTAGGCGGTATCATCACTTTTGTTCACCCTCAGTTGCCGGGAAGAACTGGTGAACTTTGCGGCTGCCACGTAAAAGGTATTTGCATAACCGATATAGTAACCGCCGGAACAATACTGGTACCCCCCGGTGTCAGTCATGCAGGCTTGGAGGTAGGAGTAGTATTGCTTTATCTGAAGAAAGGAGTTGCCGCTTCCTTTCTGGGAACAAAACAAGGTTCCGTATTGCGAGGTCGACGAAGGGGTAGTGAACGCGATGATGACGGTGCAAGGGAGGTCCGGCGTTGTGTAGCTTTTGTAATAGATCGACCCTCCCCTTGTCCCATCCCGGGAGCAAAGGAAGTCGTCGGTTCCATCAAAGGTGATCCCAAACCGGTCCTGTTCATAAACCGGCGTCGTTGCGGCAAGGCCGGCGTTTACAATGTCGAACCCGCCGTCGGTCCCATCCCACCCCTGGCCCTTGTTAATCCAACGCTTCGCCCCCATTTGCGCGACGCGGGGAAGGGTTTCGACAAGGTCGGCCCGAAAACGCCCGTGGAGCCCGCTGATCCCCCCGGGGCCGTTGGTGCTTATGTAAGTATTTTGAAGCAAGGGAGACGCCTTGTAGCCCTCAAGAAAGGCCCTTGCGTAGAGCGTTTCCCCTTCTGAAATGGACGGCCTTAATTCCGGGTCGTCAATATATGGTTCACCGGTGTTATTCGTTGGCCCGAAGCTCTTCGAATACCGGATGGCCGCCCCGGTTGTTGCGGTTTCAAGCTGAACAGAAATTGGAAATTCAGCTTCGGCAAAGGCACTGCTGCTGTCGGGGGTTGCCGTGATGGTCGCAACTTGCGGTTCGGTCACTGTCAGGCTTGGGGCAGTTGCAACGGCTTTTTCGTCGTCGGCCGGCGTCCACGAATAGACCGTGGCGTCGGTTTCTGTCAGCGTTAGCCTGACGCCAACCGTGCCGTCATCCAGAATTCCGATGGTCGATGAGTTGACCAGAAAGCTTTTTGCCGACCAATCGAACCTTTCCATTGTCAGGTTGACCGTCATGCCGGCTTCGGCTGGCAGTGCCCGAAGATTGCAGACCAGGGCAACCGACAATTGCTTTCTGCTCTTTTCAAGGTTGATCTTCCCTATCCTTTGCGCCGTCGCCGGTGAGGTCGTAAACACAAGTTCGACGTCTTGCGAAATCTCTTCGCCGTCTTCTGTTACATAAGTTGCATTAGTGACGGCAGGAAAATCAGTTGGCTGAAATACTGTTTCGGGTGATTGATAAACGCCTTTGATTGTATTGAACCGGTTGCGTTTTGGCGTCTTGTTCTCGACAGTCACCGGGCCGGCAATCATGTCGTCGTCGATTGTGAAAGTCGGCGTGACGTGCGCCCCGGCGTACATCTTAAACTTGCCGCCGGCGTAGACCATCCAACCCGCCATTGCCGTCTTGAAGTCGTTGATAATCCCTTCGGGGTTTTCTGCCAGGTCGACAAACCCGTTGCAAGTATAGCGCGACTCAGTCCCGCCAGCGTTAAGCGATACCGATTCGTCGCAAACATTTGCGGCAGCTTGCAAAGCCGCGTCGTCAATCTCAGTCGCAGTATCTACGTTGGGGCCGGTCTTTGCGGTTGTGAGATAGTGAGCAAGGCAAAGTGCGGGGTTCGTTGAATAGGCGGTAGTCGAGCTTCGGGAATCAACAATATCATTCCTGCCGCGTATTTTGAACGATACGTTAGGAACGCCCTGGGGGAACATTTCCGGGTTCCATAAAAGCGTCACGGCAACGTAGGCAATACCGTCGAGGGTATGCGAACTAGTCCACTTGCCATCGCTTGCCGCGATGAATGTCGCGTCGGCTGGCTGACCGGCTGCCCCGGTGTATTTTGAAAACCAAGCGTGAGGAACAGCGCCGGCGGTGACGGTTTCTTTGTTCCAATCTGAACCCGCCGAAGCGAAATAAATGGGCCGTCCGTTCGCGTCGTTGGTTGTAGTGGTCAGGGGAACTTCCTTTTCGTCAAAATAGATTGAATCAATTGCCTCGATGGGACCGTCCCCAATGCCAAAAATCATTCGAAGGTATTCCCCGTCCCCGGTCGTTTCGGCATACATAAAGATTCCGCCCATCCGGGTCAGACCGTAGGGAATCCTTCGGCTTGGCGAGGGCTGCCGAATTGCAAAGGTACTATTGCGCCGGGCTAACGCGCCCCGTGGAGGCTTTGGAGCAAGCAGGGAGCTGATCACCATACCCGCGCCGATTCTAAACAACGCCCCGCCAATCCCGCTTGCAGTCGCCAATCCTCCCAACGCCCCGCCAATGGCACCGACCGCCGCCGCTATGCCCTGAACAATTCCGACAATTGCGCCGACTACCGGGGGCATGGTGCTTCTTGGGTTGGAATTCGAAAGGCAATTTTTGCTCTACCGGGCGAAACACCTTTGAGTTGTTTTTCTCCAGGGCAAAGGATCACGTTGACGCCAGCAACGCCGCAACAAAGCCGGCTTTGGTCTTCAAACAAAACCACGTCGCCGCGCTGTATATTCCTGGCCGGGTTAATCACTTCGGCCCAAGAATTGTTTTTGGCGATTACACAAAAGAGCTCTTGCAGACCGCCCAACGCTTCAAGCCAACGTGCTGCTTCGTAAGCCGTGGAAGCCCCCGGGCTCTCCCAAGGCTGTTTCCCCGTCATTGCTTCAACCCCATCGAGCATGAAGTGCAAGCAGTCGTTTATCCCCCAAGCAAAAGGAACTTCCGACCGGGTATCAAAGAACGCCGCAAGGCTTGTTTCCCAATCAACTATTTTCATGCATTTGGCCCCCAATCAATTTGCGTTTCCTGTAGTGCCGGCATGAACTCCAGCCCCATGTCACTTGTTGCCCCTTTCAAGGCGTGTTGACCCTCTAAGGTGTATCGGTATTCCCTTGGCCGTAGCAGGTCGACAATTCGATTTTCAACCCGCAAGGTGATGGTTTGCGTTTTCCCGTCTTCCTTGACGGTGTCGGAATCAAGGTGCCCTTTGAAAATTGTGATGGGGTCGGAAATGATTGAGCCGTCACCGGGTTGAAAAACCCCCATAATCACTTCGGCTTCATTCCCCTGGTATTTGTCTTCGAAAATCGGGTTCCTGACTTCGCTTGGGATTCCTGACAAAGTGAGGGCAACCCCGTTGCTCCCGCCGTCGACTGTTTCCGTTATCGCTTCAATCGTAAGAAACTCCCCAACCCCTTCATAAGTATTTCCCGAAATAGTTAATTCACCAACGCCAGCCCAAATTCTGACGGTCCCCGAAGGAAAGGCCGCTGATACTGCAAAGAATGGCGCAACAACTTCGGAGGCTGCCGCAACCTTTACGGCTTCGGTCAGGGTTCGTTCACTCATGCTTGCACGGCAGCCCTAAAGCCCCCTCCCCTTTGTACGGCGTCTAGAATTCCTTCGGTCGTATCTTCCTTGATTACCCGCGCCAGCCGGGTCAACGCCCCCTCATCCATGCCGCTTTCAAAGGTCTGGTTGACGACCACGCTTGTTCCGCCCCCGCCGCCAACTTCGTTGAGCCGGGAGTTTGGCAGAACGACTCCCCCTTGATCGGGGCTGAAGAGTTCCGGCCCATTCTCTCCGACAAGGTAGGCGTTGCCGCCAAGCACTCTCCCGCCAGTTGCCCTCGCTCCTCCAAACAGTGCCCCAATTCCTTGGAACAGCCCGGAAAGCAACCCGCCGCCGCCGCCGCCCTGGCCGCCGCCAAACAACCCCCCAAGCAAATCCTTGATTCCTCCCCGAACCATCTCGCTTGCGATGTCCTGCAAAACTGATTTTGCCACGTCCCCAAAGGAACGGAATTGATCGCTTGCCCCGGTGAGCATTGAGGTCATCCGGTCGGCAAACGTGTTTGTGAAGTTTTCGGAATGCTGCCGAAGAGTAGTTTGACTTTTCGCCGCGTCGGCAATTCCAAGCTTCACGTCTTCGGCTGCCGCCGAAAGCCCGGTCAATGCCCTGACTGCCCGGCCGGCGTTCTCTTCCATTTTTTCAGCCATGCCAGACGAAGCAGAACCGATGCCCGTCACGGCGTCTTTTGCTTCGCCAAGAATCTCTGCCAAGTCCCCTCCTTTTTCGACCGCCGGCGTAACCTTGTCCGGGTCGAGGTTTTCGTCCATTGATTCCCCGATCCCTGAAAGCTGTTCCTTGATCTTGGCACCAGGGAAATTGGCCATCAGTTCTGCAATTCGATCCCCTCTGGCTTCAAGCTCCGGTTCAAGACCGTCGGCAAAGTTGTTTGTGAACCTTTCCCGCTTTATCGGTTTGAACTTTCGGGGCGCAGTATTAAGGGGGTCAAACCCTTCCCCCGGTTCGGCAAGTTTGAAAAAGGCCGCCGTCTTTGCCATGTGCCGCATGGCTTCGTTGATCAGCGGAAAAACCTTCGTTCGAATCATGTTCATCAACCAATTGAAACCCATTCCAATTCCGTTGATAACCACTTCAAAAATGGCCCCAATTGCATTCCCGACTCCGGTCCAAGCCTTTGCTATCCACTGCGCCGCCTGAAGAATCCCAAGGGTCAACACGTTGAACCCAATTCTGACCCCATGAATTACGTTTGCGACGGCAGCCATGACTGTCCCCATAATGGTTCCAAACGTCAGACCGCTTTTCGTTGCGTCTTTTGTGGCAAGGTCAGCGTCCTGCATCACGGCAACCAAGCCCCCCGCTGCAACCGTCAGCAACATCAGACCTGACGCAAGGCCAGCCAGTTTGACGGCCGCTATCATCGAAAGCATTTTGAGCAAGCCGGCAAGGACAAGGGTCAGCGGTCCCGCCAAAGCAAGAACGATTGCAAGCTGTATTCCCATGTCGAGAAGCGCCGGGTTTACCTTTTGCAAGGTGACCGCCATTTGATTCAAACGGGTTGCAAACTTTGTGACCATCGGGGCAAGTCGCGAACCAACGCTTTCCATCAAGTCACTTGCTGCATTGGCCATTTGCAGCAAACGGCCGGCCGTTGAATCCGCTTCGGCTTTCGCAATCGCAAACCCTTGCGCCATTCTTTCCATGACGAAAGCAACCTTCGCCGCTTCCCCTTCCACCAGGGAAAGGGTTGGAATATATCGAGTGAGCAACTCAGTCTTTCCCTGCAAGGCGGCAGCCGCTGCCCGGATGGACGTCTTCAAATCCATATCGTAAGCCTTTGAAAGGCCAATTGCCCCTTCAACCGTTTCCTTCAGCTTGTCCGAAGTGATACCCATTGCGGTAGCCGTTGCCGCCAGTTCAATGGACATTTCGTCCCCGACGGTCGTCACCTGTTGAATTGCGGCAGCTTGTTCCTTGAAGCGTTTGAGGTTCGCATCTACTTCCTGGCCGGTTGCTTTGAGGGCGGCTTGAAGTTTCCTTTCGGCTCCCTCTTGCTTTGCAAAAGCCTTTACCGAAGCAACCCCCAAGGCGGCGAGGGGAGCGGTCAAACTCATGGACATCTGTCGACCAAGGCGGCCAAACCTTGCCGACGCCCTCTTCATTGATCGTTCGGCGTGCTGCAACGTCTTTTTCATGCCGGCTCTGAACTCGCTATCGTTCGATGCGAGAGTCATCACAAGCCGTCCCATTGTAGTTGCTGCCATTATCTTTTAGGGTTGTTCCTTTTCTTTGTTTGCCGAAAAGATTGCGTCGAACTTTGCAAACACTTCGTCGTCATTCATCGGGGTTTTCGGCTCATACTTCCGGGGCATAAAGTCTTCCGGTTTGAATTGTCTTCCCCTGGCTGAGTTGGCATTAGCAAAAAGGGCCATGAACGAAGCAAACCGGCGGTCAGATACCCTTTGCTCTTCCCGATATACCTTTGCAAAGGCGGCAAGTTCATAATCGTTGGAGTCAAGGTATTCATCTTCGGAAAGGCCCAGGGCTATTTTGCAGAACGCGAATTCGTCGATTTTTTCTTGGTCTGCTTTCCCGGCGACTGTCTCAGTTTTTCAACTGCCTCAGTTAGCTTTCCAAACCACGCGGCGGCTTCGTCTTCGTCTTCAAAGTCCGGGGTTGCTTCGTATAAATCTTCGGCGGTCAAATGCTTCGACGCCGGGTTTTCGTTGCAAGCTGCAAGAATACTGAATAGCTGCGCTACTCCTCGCCGGGGATCGTAACCGCCAAGAAAGCCGGATTCGGACAATCTAAATTCCGCTCTTTTGCTCCATCGCAAGTGCAGTTCCACTTGCCCGACCTTTATTTTGTTTGTTTTCATTGTAGGGAAATTCCCCGCCGCCGCTCCCAATCCCTACGGTCGGAAGCGACGACGGTCGCGCTGCCTGTTTTTTCAGCGAAATTTTGAACAAGCGAACGGCCCGAAAACCGTGCGGGGTCTTGCGGGCCGTTGCATTGTTGGGATGAAAAAGGTTTAGACCGTGCCAGTTGTGATTGCGCCCGATATCTTGAGGGTTGCGGTTGCCGTTATCGCTCCATCAACCGGCTGTTGCGCTCCGCTGAAGGAAGTGACAATTGCGGAAAACCTCCGATAGTAATCGGTCGTCGTGTCGCTTTGAACCTGCCAGGTGTTCAAAGACCTGTCTTGTGCTTTTGCTTCAATAACCCCAAGGGCGTCGGAAGCCCCGCCGCTCGCTGATGTTTGCGGATCGTAAACCATTTCAACGGTGACTTCGCCGCCGTCGACAAGGCCGGCGAGAAACTCCCGGTGCCCTGACGCCGAAGCGTGGGTTGTGACGTCGATTGCGTCGGTACTGACCCCGGGGCCGCTGATGTTCGTGATCTGGCCAACCGTCAACGGGGAACCCGCCGGGTCATAAACCAAGCTGGCCCCAAATGCTGCGTAACTACTCATGCTTCAATCTCCAATCTAAGTTGTAATGTTTTTCTGAAGAGACCCGATGAGCCGTCTGCCCTGGTGACGTCTTCGAAATTGTCAAACTCAGTATCAAGCAAGACCGCTCCGAAGACAGTGCTGGCTTGTGAGAATTTTTTTCCCTCAACGGCTGAACGAATTGCGTCCCCGGTGTTTTCTGCCGTCACGGCGCTTTTCGAAAAGATGTCAATTTGAACCACGTACGTCCTGAAAGCCCCAACCGATACCGCCCCGGCTGACGCCATATTGTGGGAATATACGGGGTCTTGGCTGACGAACGTATAGACTGAATAAGGGTCAATTGTTCCATAGGTCTTTTTTGCGCTGGCGGGAAACAGCCTTGAACCCAAGAGGGCTGAAACTCCGGCGTTTGCCAGAAGGTAGTCGCGAAAGTTTTCCTTTACCGTTTTTGACATCAGACCGCCCCCCTTGTTTTTGCTCTCCGATAGTGCCGGTGGATTGCTGCCGAAAGTTCTTGGGCATACATCTTTTGAGAGTTTATTTTTTCTGACTCAAAAGCCGGCCGCATGAATGGCTTTGGCGGCACGAAACCGGTGACCGTTCCCCCTGGCGTTTTCTGGATATGCCCGAACTCTACAAGGTGAGCATACGACGAAGGCTTTCTGCCCTTGAACCTGAACCCCTTTCTTGGTCCGATCTTAACTTCGGCTGATTGCTTGGCCCGATTAGTTGAACCTTTTTTCCCAATCGATTTTCGAAGGGCTCCTGTTTGCGTGGTCGCCAGTTCTCTTGTCTTTTTTACCATCGGCGTTGCCGCCTTCATCAGGGCGTCTTTCATTCCACGGCGCTCGATCTGGTCAAGGACCGCTTCGGTTGTCTTCTCGACGGCCCGAAAGCTTTTGAGGTCTAGCCGCGCTTTTATCATTAGCTGATACCGTGAGCCGTTTTCATATTGTCGATCAGGGCATCCCTGAGAGTTGAACTGAGGTCGGGAACAACCACGATTTCATAAAGCAATCCCTTGAACCCATAAACCCCGCTGTTGACCCCCCATTTGAACGTCCCGTCAATTGCAGAGAACTCGACGCCCTCGACAGAGAACACGCACTTATCAGCCCCCAAAGCAGTGTAAAGATCCCCCCGAGTACTGCCGGAAACCAACGTGCCGTTGACTCTCATATCCCCGACCGTGATTGAGGTGCTAACGCTTGATGACGTCGAACCGTTCGCAAACGCTCCAAACCAGTCGCCCCCGGTTGACCCTCTTCCCCAAGTGTATTGATTGGTCACGGCGTTCGAATCCATGACGGCAAAGCAGGAATGATTGTCGGCAATTGTGTTTCCAATAAAATCCCCAAGGTTGATCACGGCCTTGGTTCCCGTTGTCGGGAACTCCCAACCGTTGTCGGCTGCCAGAGTGACAGCGCCCAGGGCCGGGTCGGGGAATGCGTCCCTTTCGTTGCCGCTTTGGTCGTAAATTTTTTCGGTTGTCTTGAAACGCGCCCCGGAAAATGACCCGTAAAGGTTTCGTTTTGTGCTTAAAGCCAGGACCGCTTCGACGTTGATGAAGTCTAGAATTTCTTGGGCGACAACCTCAACGGCCGTAAAGGTCACGCCTTGCATAAGGCGGTTGACGCTCCACGTATACGAAGGCAAATCTGTCAGCCGGAATATTCCTCTTGGGCTGTCGACTTCAATTGGTGCCCCGTCAAATGGGGCAGTTTGAACTTCAGGCCAAACCTTGAAGGTTCCGGTTCCCGACCCGTCGCTTGTTGACGTGTCCGTTGCCTGATGCAGCCGGTTTCCAATTGATAGCCACTCGCCGGCACTGACAATTGTGGAGGAGGCCGCGCCCCCGCTGTATGCAATGCTCTTCCCCGTTTGGCTTGCGCCTGATACAACCGGCGTTCCCCGGCTGGCGGTCGGGTTCTGTCCGACGGTGTCTTCAAGGTAGAAGACGCCTTCGGGGCCGTTGAGTTTCAAGAAAAAGGCAATCCACTCTCTCGCCGTGCTGGCCTCCATCGGAGCCAGTCGCACTTTGACCTGTCGCCTTTGCCCTGGGTGTTTGTGAACCTGAGAAACAAAAGAGAAAGGGCTCTCCGTTCTGGCAACCGCTGTTTGCGGCATCCACTGCAAATCCACGATACCGCCGGTTGGCATTGTTAAAGCGTGCGCCATTATACCAAGGTTTTGCAATAAAGGTGGCGAACTTCTGGACGGTCACCCGGCTCGTCTACTATGGCCACAATGTCAAAGGTTGTCCCCCCTTGCGTTACCCGTTGTTGGGCCGGCGTGTAACCGGCGGTTGTGGAAGAATGCCGAATGGTGAATTTGGCGTCGGCTTCGTTGAATTCCCGCTCCCCCTCAACGCCCGACTTGCCCTTGATGTTTTCGCGTTCTGCCCAAACGGAAACGGAACCGCCCCAACTTTCCGCAAGCCCCCCAAGATCGTCGACCGCAGTTTGCAGCGTCGCGATAGTTATTTTGCGCGAAGCTTTGGAAAGGGCTCTCACAGGTGATGGGGAACGACTAGGTGGGAAACGATGTATTTGATGAATTCAGGAATTGGAACTTGCCGGGGGTCTTCGCCCCGATGCTCAAAGAGGTGAGTCATCAAGCCTTTGACCGACGCAATGATTGCTTCAGGAACGTCGGTTGTCGCGGTCCCATATCCGGCCTTGTAATTGATCAACCAGGGCGAGCCGTGTTCGCTTGAAACGTCAGGGAGGTCGTCGGTTCTTGGGGTAATGACGGCAGGAAAATCAAATGGTTCCACGTCCCAAGCCCGGAAGGCTGACCAGACCGTTGTGGCGTCGACGCAGTAATCCACAAAATATGTTCCGGCCGTAATGCCCCCGATTCCGGTGAAGGAAGTGGAACTTGCCCCGACTGTTGCGCCTGTTAATTCAACGTCTTCGAAAGACAGTTTTGAATCTGTCACACGAAGGTTGTAAGCGAGCCCGGTGAGAACCCGGTCAATTGTCGCGCTGTCACTTGGTGAAGTTGAAACAACCAGTTTGGCCCCGCGCCCCCGAAGTACGCTGCTTGCCAAGTCGGGCCAGTAAGCAACTTTTTCGACGCCGACCAATGGCGGCCTTGGCAGCTCAACGCCGGCGGCCGGGAACGAATCGAACCGGGCTTGCCAGGTCTGCTCGATGAAAGCTTGCCGGCAGTGTTCTTCTATCTTTTCGGTCGCCGCCTTGACCAACGCATCAATCAAGGAATCTTCGTCAGAATCATCAACGCGAAGTTGCGCCTTGGCGTCAGAGGTCGAAACCAGTTGAGTCGCCGGGCCGGTGATCCTTTGAAGGCTTTTGAACATCTTGAATCAGTCAGACCTTGCGGCCTTCTTTTTTGCCCTGGGCTTTTGTTCGCCGCCGCAATCAAGGAGCAGCAAAGCAAGAGCGGGAGTTGCTTCGACCTTGTCCCCTTTCTCAAAAGAAACGCCGGCGATTGTCACCGGCTTCGTCAGTGTGATGGTTGTCATTTACTCTTCGGCGTTTTCTTTTTAGTCGGCTTTGAATTCCTTGGTGAACCCTCGCCAACGAAGCCTTTTTGTTTTAGCCGGGCCATACAGTCCGGGTCGCAGTCGACCGCTTCACCGGCCTTTATCCTATCCTTGCCCAGCACAAAGTCGCGCAGGGCAATCATCTTGTTTTCTCCCATGACTAAAATTGGCGGTCTCCAGGGCAGGGCGTGTATTCGGCACCCTACCCCGGAGATACCACCAAGAAGAATTAGGCTTGTGTGCCGTAGGTAATCGCGCTGGCAAGGGTCATCCTGCCGTCGACGCGCTTTTCAAACCGGAAGCCAACTTGACCATTGGCAGCATACAGCTCGTCCAACCGCTTGACGCTAGTTCCAAGGCGGTCGGCGATTACGTAGTACGAAAGGTCTGCAAAGACAATCGAACGAACGCCAGTCGCCACGGCGGTGTAACTGTCCGAAACCTCAAACGGCCGGCCAAGAAGGCGGTCGGGAGATCCGGCCTGAAGACCGGGCTGCCAGATATACTGCCCGTCAGAGTCGACAAGCTTCCGAAGCAGAATCGCCATCGAATCAGAAGTGACCCAAGTCGCATTGTTCCGGTAGGCCACATCGATATTGTGATAAATGTCGATGATTTCGTCAGCAGTGATTGCGGCCGCGCCAGCAAGAGAAACCCCGCTTGTGGAAACACCACCGACGGAAGTCACGTCTTCAATACCAAGAGGCTTGCCACTGCCGTCGCCGGTAATGAAAGCGGCCTCTTCCTGTTTCGCAAATTCAAGCACGGCCTGATTCTGCAAGAAGGTCGGGAGGTCGAAGACCTCATCTTGAATCAACTCTTCCGAAACCTTGATGACTCCTCCAAGCTTGTAAGCCTTCAAGGTTTCTTCCCCCAAAGTCGGATTGACGTCGCTATAGGCCCCGGCTTCGGCAATCCAATCGAAGGCTGCACGAACCGTTTGAATCGGGAAGTTGCGGTCGTTGGCCGTTTGAACAACCGTGGCATAACGGCGAATCACGTTCGCCTCAGCCCCCTTGGTTGTAATATAGTCAGCCCACTCTTCCGGCACAAGGAAACCGCCGGTGGAGTCGGTTCCCTCACTCATGGCGTTGCGGATTTCCCGGCCGCCTTGCTTCCGAATGTAATTACCAAAGGCCCTTGCGTAGCTTTCGCGTTGCGTCGGGCGCAGGTTCCTTGGCTCTTCGTCAGGGTTGAGACCAGGGACAACCGCCCGGATTGGCGAGTCGGCAACGGCCTTCATTTCAGCTTCCTTGGCGACAAGCTTTTCTTCGCGCTCAACGTCTTTGGTCAGCTTGGAAAACTCAGCTTCCATGTTCTGGTAGCTTGTTTCCTGATCAGCGGTGAGGTCATTGCCCCCCGCGCTTTCGAGGACTGACCGCATTTCTGCAACCAGCGCCCCGCGTCTCTCTTTCAGTTCGTTAATGTTCATTGAACTAGTTTATTTCCAATTGGCGCTCGTACAGTTCAAGGCGTCGTTGCCTTGCTTTCAGAGCAATTTTTTTCTCATCCGATGCGTCACCGGGGTCGAAAGTTGTTTGGGCCGCAACCGGCCCTGAAATCTTTTCGGCAACTGGCTCGAGGCCCTTTTCCTGAACTTCGCTTTCTTCGTCGCGGCCGGCTATTGAATCGGCAAAGCCAAAGGCAACGGCCTCTTCGGCTGTCAGCCAGGTTTCTTCGGCAACCATTGCCTTGATTTCCGCTTTGGTTGCTTTTGTTTCGCGCTGATATAGAGCGATCATTCCCGCTTCAATCTTGTCCAGAACGTCAGCCGTCTTTCTCATTTCATCGGCGTTCCCGACTTCTACGGTATAGGGCTTGTGAACCATGAACTGGCCGCCCTCGCACATTTGCAACTCATCACAAGCAAGAGCGGGAAACGTCGCCGCGCTGGCAGCAACGCCGTCAATGTGACCGATTACCTTGGCTTCGTGTTCTGCAAGCAGGGAGTAAATGGCCAGCCCTTCAAACACGCTACCGCCAGGGGAATTGATTCGAACGTGGATTTCGTCAGCGTCAATTTCCTTCAGTTCGTTGTAAATCTGCGAAGCACTCACTTCGTCGTCCATCCAAGGAAATTCAGTTATCTGACCGTAGATTTTCAGTTCGGCTTTCCTCTCCCCAATCATTGACACGTTCAACCACTCCGGTGATTCGGAATAGGTCTTTTCAGGCCCGAAGTTCTTCTTTGCTTTCCTTGCCGCTTCGGCGAACCAATACGCGCTTCCCTGGCGGTCAGGCCCCATTGCTTTTGTCAAAATTGCTTCCATATCAAAGTTCCTCTTCGTCGTCGGTTTGGTTTCCTGCCGGGGCCATGTTCAGCGGTTCAAGCATTGCGTCGAGACCGTCGACCGGGTCGAGGTCTTCAAGGACTCTCGCTTCGTTCCGGCTCATCACGCCGGCGGTGATCAGCTTTGAATAATAGTCGGCGCGTTCCTGCATCTTCCCGCGCATCAAACCCCGAAGGTCAATCTTGAAGAACTTGCCGGTGATGCGGTCGCGTTCGGTCAAAAGGTTTCTGTTCAATGACGCTTCCCAAGTGACGGCCAGGGGAAGGATGCAATCGGCAACCCAGTCGATTTGCTGTTCCTCGATATTGGAAAAGGTCGCGTGATCAAGGATTTGAACTTTGTGAGGCGGGACGTTGTATATGCGGCAAATCTCAAGTGACTGCCGCGCCCGGCTTTCGTCCATTTGGGATTCACGGTTTGCTTGCCGGGCGGTAATGAGCTTCAACCCTTCCTCAAATATTTTGTATTGATGGGCCTTTTCAACTCCCCGGCTTGCTTCCATTGATTCCTTCAGGCGTTCATATGCCCGGTCGCTCAACGCTTGTTCTGTTGAAAGAATCGTTCCCGGTTTCGAGTCGTTGGCGAAGAACTTCGCCGCGTTCGTGTCCAGGGCCATTGCCAAACCGAATACGTCCCTGAGCCCCCCGACCGGGTCAAACCCGTGGAGCCCGTCGAAGGTGAGCCCCCGAAGGTGCAACACGTCTTCTTGTGGGAGCGGGGGCCGCCCGTCAAGTTGGTGCCTGAAGCTGAAAATCAGCCGGCCGCTTTCGGTCCTGTCCGGTGAAATGTTCGCCGGGTGGATAGGGTAAAGGGCAACCGGTCTTCCCGCGCCGTTCCTGACAATTTCTGCGTAAGCGTTATTGTGAAGCGACAGGTGGGCTTGCATTACCCGCCGGAAGTCGACAGAAGTCATTTCTTCGTTCGGGGCAACCGCAAGGAGTTCGTTCAACGGGTCGCGCTTCAGGATTGTCTTTCCGCCGTCTTCGCCCTCCTGATAAAGCCGAACCGGCAGAGTCGCGAAGCACTTTGAAATGACGTTGACGCAAGCGTAGACAACCGCAATCCCCAGAATTTTCCCCGGGGTCACCGTCATGCCTGAAGCCGCCTTTCTGGTCAACGCGCTGAGAAGCCACGAAGCCGGATCGGCAAAGGTTGCGTTTTGAACGTCTTTCGACTTACGCCGGCGCAATAGTTTTGGCCAATTCACTCGCGGCTATTTTGCCGCGCTAGTGCCCGACCCGCCACAATCTGAGGAGAGAATTTTTTTCCCTTCATCCATCATCTTGTCATACCGCGCCGAAAGAACCCGGTGTTCGAGCATTTGAAGGGCAAGGATTGCTTCGGTCTTCACTACGGAGGCCGGCTGAAAGCGAACCTGCAATGTCCGCCTGTTGACCCCAAGCAACTTGCAAAGGGTTCGTTGTTCGAAGCCAAGGGCAAGGCACCGGGTCCGGTACGCCGGGCCGCTTACCGTTCTTTCGGGGGGGACGTCGTAACTACTCACAGCGTCAGCGGTCCCCTGGTTTCGTAAATACTGGCAGAATCCTCCGCAAGAAGCGCCCGGCCTAGCGCCATGATCATTGCAACGACGCCGTCAATTCTGTCGGCTGACTTGTTCTTTGCTGGCCGAAGGTTATCATTTGAGTCCCTGACAACCTGCGCGTTCTTTGCCATCCAGCACAAAGCCGGGTTTTTGAAATGCTCCCATTGACGACGCATTGTCATCACTTCGAATTCCTTGGTTGGGGCTGCCATTGTTGCAAACCCCTGCCGCATCTGAATCATTGAAAAACCTTCCAAGTCCAAATGGGTTGCCGTTGCGGTCGCGTTCCACGGGTCAAACCCGATTTCCCTGACGTTGAAGGTTTCCCCGTCGGCAATCAAGTCGGCTTCCACTTTGTCATAATCAACAACTTCGCCGTCGGTCAGGGTCACGAATCCTTCGTCAACCCACTTCGCCAACGGTATGCGGTCGCGCTTTTCGCGGATCGCGGCCGTCGCTTCGGGAACCCAGAGCCGAAGAAGCACCGACCATTTTTCGCTATCTTCCGTTGGCGGGAACAAGTGAGCCGCTGCCGTGAAGTCAACTTTTGCAGAAAGGTCCAAGCCGGTGTAACAGTCCCGGCCGGTCATTGATTCAAAGGCGTCGGCGTAGTTTAGCGCCGACCTTCCGCATTGCTCAAACCGTGCAACGTCCAACCACTTTGTTTCGCCGGCGGTCCAGATGTTCAGTTGCTTTGTCTTCACCGTGTTCTCCTTGCTTGGCATTTGGCCAGCCCGGTCAACCTGCGATTGCATGAACTCAATTTTCTTTGCAGTGCCCAGGGCCGGGTTCGCCTTTTTCCAAACATCTGTTTTCTTCCAACCTTCGGGGTCGGCAAGATCCTCTTCGTCGGGACAAGCCACGTATGAAAACACTTCGTCGTCATCGTAACCGTCTAGGGTCAGGGTGTTCAAACAATGCTGCCGGACCTGGTAACAAATCCCATTCTTGTCATGGCCGGCAGTGGTTATGGCAAAGATCAACGGTTGATCCCTTGCCCCCATCCCGTCTTCCAGTTGGTCCCAAAGGCCCCGGTGAGGCCAAGCGTGGAATTCATCCACAATCCCCCCGTGAGGATTCAACCCGTCAAGCTTGTCGCTATCAGCCGGGAGAGGCTCAAAGAAAGAATCTGTTCGTTCATATTCCAACGCGGAATAGCGCGTGCGAAACTTGTCGCGCAAAGCCGGGGAACGCTTCGCAATCTTTTCTGCCATGTCCCAAACAATCTTGGCTTGCTTCACCTTTGTCGCCGCGCTGTAGATTTCAGCCCCGCGCTCCCCATCGAGGGCCAACAGATACAGCGCAACAACGGCGGCAAGATAGGTCTTGGCGTTCTTTCTGGCGACTTCCACGTATGCAATCCGGTACCTCCGCCGGCCGTTGTCTTTCCTTTTCCACGCAATCACCGATTGCAAAATGAAGCACTGCCACGGGTCCGGGTTGAACGCTTGCCCGGCAAGCGGTCCCTTGTAGTGGTGACAAAGCTTTGCGAAGGCAAGCACCCGGTCGGCTGCCCCCTGGTCCCATACGAAAACCGCCCCTTTCTTTTTGCTTTCTCGCAAGTCGTCAAGATGCCGCTTGCAAGCTGCAATGACATTGCTCCCGGCAACAACCTTTCCGGCAACCACGGCCTTCGCGTATTTCGTGGCCTCCGTATTCATCAAATCGCAACAAGCTTTTCAAACGGGTCGGATTGTTCTTTTGCCCCAAGCTTCCCTTTGGGCGTCAGTCCAAGTTCGGTTTGGATCTTGGCAGCCCTTGACCACGCCGTGTTCATCACTGCCGTCGCCGGGTTCTTTCGTTCTACTTCGTGGCCCCGATCCGTTATCGTTTTGATAGTGATCCCGTTTTGCATGACGTCGTCCCGGGCCGACCGGTATTCCTCAAATGCCCCGGCGTAGAGTTCAACCGCTGCCCCGTCTTTGTCAGACAGAATTCCTTGCGCTCTCATTTCCTCAACCGTGCGATGCCATTCGGCTTTTCCAATCGGCCCAAGCCAGTCGGGGCAGACCAAAGAAAATCCACCGTCGCCCTGGACCGGCAAGCCATGACTGCCGGCGTTTTGATTCGGGTGGCGCTTGCGTCCTAGTGAGTCCTTTTCCATTTGCCCGTCATCGTAACGCGCCAGGGGTGAAGCAACAACCCCCCGGGGTTCCCCTTCGGAGGACCTGTCACAATTTTCTTGTGAC
>VTLG01002448.1_pt1 | contig 30816 bp, 57 predicted proteins | sample 4694571 | NCBI WGS metagenome assembly VTLG01 (sample SAMN12604809, study PRJNA352737) | marine metagenome | biome: ENVO:00000447; feature: ENVO:00000209|ENVO:00000569|ENVO:01000036; material: ENVO:00002151; isolation source: viral sequences binned using virsorter ...
AGAGGACACTTTTAGAAAACAAATAGATGAGATTTCTCCTGAACTTAAATCAACAAGAGCAAACTGGGCATCTATTAATAGAGGTGATGATGCGTTTAAAATAGGTCAAAAAGCATTAGGTAAATCTGCTGATGATATTGAAATTGAAATTATAAATATTATGAATAAAATGCAGCAAACAGGAGATAAAACCTTATTAGAAACTTATAGATTAGGAGTTGTTTCTGCTTTAAGAGCAAAATCAGGCACAGCCACAACCAAATCATTTATAAGAAATCTTGCAAAAGAAGATACAAACATAAGAGCAGTTTTAGAAAAAATTTATCCTGAAGATAAACTTGATGATATATTAGCAAAAGTTGAAATAGCAGATGGTTCTTTAATGAATTTAAAGAAATTTGGTGAACTTTCCCCAACTGCTGAAACTATGTTAAAAGCACAAAAAGTTGGCACAAAACAAGATGCAGCAGATTTAACACAAATAGTAACATCAATGTCTGCCAATGCACACGGGTTGCCAAATACAGGATTTTTGCAACCAATGAAAAATCTGTTAGGCAGGTATTTAACCACTGGTCAAAAATTATCCGAACCCCAAATGTTACAAGTGGCTAAATTATTAATTTCTGAAAATCCAGATTTAATTAAACAAGCATTAACTGATGTATCTGCAAGAAATAAACTTATAGCAAGTGCAAATAAATTAGCAGATATGATTGTTACTGGAACAGCAAGTGCTAGTGCAATAACTACAAGTAGTGCTTTAGCAGATAAAGACATTATTGGTTCAGCACAAGCAGAAGAAATAAACCCTTCTGATTATAAATTTGTTAAAGATTTAGCAGGTAATATTAAACCTAAAACAAAAGATAAAATTTTAAATATTACAGTAACACCAAGTAAATACAAAATGCCTGATGGGAGCATAGTTCCAGTAGACCAACTGCAATAAATGATAACTGATTGGAAAATACATGGATCCATTGACAATAACAGCAGCAGTAGGAATAGCCACCAAAGCATTTAACACAATTAAAGCAGGGTTTCAAATAGGTCGTGATTTAGAAAGCATGACTGGTGATATTGGTCGTTGGATGGGTGCTGTATCAGATGTTGATAATGCAGAAAAACAAGCCAAGAACCCACCATTATTTAAAAAACTAATGTATGCCAGTTCTATTGAGCAACAAGCACTAGAAGCATATGCAGCAAAAAAGAAACTAGAACAACAAAGACAAGAACTAAAAACTTTTTTAAATTTTACATTCGGACCTAATTCATACAATGAATTATTGGCTATGGAAGGCAAAATAAGAAAAGACAGACAAAAGATGATATATGAAAGACAACAACTAAAAGAACAAATTATTAATATAATAGGCATAATTCTTTTATGTGTAACTGTAATAGGTTTTATTGTGTTTATATTAATGTTGTTAAAAAATAAATATGGTTGGTAGTCTTGTTGTTGCACTTTTACTTATCCTATATTCTTCCCCTATCAAATCAGGTGGTAAAGAATATAAATATAAAAAGCAACCAAAGTGGTCATGGCAACAAAAACAAAACAGAAAAACAAACAAAAAAATCTATGTAACTTGTAGATTAAAAACTCAAAAAACATATAAAGGCAGATTGGCTTGTATTTATGAAGGAGCAAACAAAACATATGAATTGGAATTTACGGACACTTTTATTGGTTGTCCTCGTCAATACAAGTGCCTGCACAATCCAAATTCACAAGAACCAAGTATTGATGATGTTTTAGATAGTTTAAGGCAACAGATGAAAAAATGAATGACGAAATAAGATTATCCTATAGTGAATTAAAAAAAATAAAATTAACTCCTAATCAATTGAAATTAACTATTTATATAATTGATTATTATATGGCTAGAGAAAAACAAGAACCTCGTGGTCTAATTAAATTAAGAAATAAATGTGAAGAATTACTTGGTTATAAAGTTATTACTACATAAACAAATCTTGGCTTCGTTGTATGTCAAGTAAACACCAAGACTTGTAAATGGTGGCACAACCTATCTCATCTTTCAGTCATGCCAATTAGGTTTGCACAGGAGGTTTAGTTCCTGATGAGCCTAATTCATTAAGGCAAACAAACTTTGAGGAGTTTGTTACCTAAACTTACCACACTTTATACTTGTTTCCTAGCAGATTTAAGAAAGTTAGCTAATATAAGGCGTGTTTGTTCTGCATTTAAATTATGTTTTTGCGACAACACACCTATTAAAAATTTAATATTAGTCTTTGCCTTAATACATAATTTAAAAATATGTAATCCTCTTTTATAATCTTTTTTTACTATTGCATCATCTAGTAAATCTAATATTGTTGTTCTGCCTTTTATTAATGACAACATTTTTTTCTCCTGTGCTTTTTTATAATATAAAATATTTTTTATAAAACAAAACCATTATTTTTTTGTATCTATAATTAAATCAGCTATTGAACTTTCTGTATAAATTATGCCATGTGATACTTTTTTAACTTTGCCTAATTCAATTTCATTAACTGCTTTTGGGTCATCTTCAAATCTTTCTACACTATCAGGTGTTGGTTTCCTTTTTAATAATTCCTTACAAGCCTTTTGAAACTCATAGTTATTAATTTTTATACCTCTACATTTATAACAACTTGTTGCTTTTGTTCTGACATAAGTTGTGCCTTTTAATTTTTGACCACATAAATTGCAATAGTTAAAATTCATAATTTTAAAATTATAAATATCTAATTTAAATTGCCAAGTATTTAATCCTCCTTTTTAAAATAATAGTCTTTTTCTATAGTTCCTAATTTTGAATCTCCTGCTATATAAGATGCAATATTAATTACTTTCTTAACCGAACCATCTTCATTTCTATATCTTCTTAAATGACCTCTCCTGTGATGTTGCTTTTGCTTTATACCTGTATATTTTGATTTATATTTTTTCTTTACTTTGCTACCACTAATATCAACATGAAGAAGTTTATATTCATTTCTAGGCACCCTTTTGCCAAATTGGGTATGAATTAACTTAGAATCTGGTTTTACCTCCTCTGTGCTTGTTATATCAGCATTTAGCAATCCAAATAAACTAATAATAAACCTAGCATCACCTGTTAATGACTCTAAACTATGTTTTAACAAATAATCCATCTCATCTCTTTCATAACCTGCAATAAATTTGTCTTTTGCAACAATCCAGTGCATTGATGCAGATTGACCCATAGATATTCTTTTTGCTATTTCTTTATAACAATTAAACTCATGGCTTTTATTATAGTTTATAATATGCTTAATATTATTTTCATTAAGTTCAAGCTGATTAATATTTTTTAATTTTTTAATAATGGATTTAGGCAAGTTATCCATAGAATACCATTTTGCCATCAATTGAAATGTTTGTTTAAAAGTTTCAAAAAACATTGCTTTTTCATCAGAAACAACCCAGTCATTAGGAACATCCTGTAAAATTTCATGTTTAGCAATTGTATCTTCATAGGATGGTGCATCCTCATTATGTATAACCATACTCATTGGTGCTGAAATAAATTGACCAGATTTACTCTGTGGCAAATCATCAGGTGCTTTTTCATATTGTGAGTATGCAGTATAAAGAAAATATTTATCCCCAATTTCATCTTGAATTAGATTTATATGATAGCCAACTTTATGGGGAAATTCATTAACTTCATATGATTTTAAATTAGGGTTGTCTTTTATAACCTCTTTTAAAACTTCTTGTCTATAATCTTCGTTCCATTCTATCCATAAATTGTCAAAATGCGGTTTACCATTTTGCAACATATCTAATAATATACTTGGTTTAGACATAGATGCTTCTACTGCGTGTTTAACTAAATTATCACTAATTACAAACTTTTGTGCCTTTACTATATCTAATTGGGTTTTTCTAGCCATACCCTCTGCAATACTTCCACCTACATAACCTGCTAATCCTTTTTTAGGTTCGCCCAAAGCATTTATCAGTTTACTTGCTAATATTGGTTTCATTTAAATCTCCTGTGCTATTTGGTTAGGAGAGAGCATAAGCTCTCTCCATTTTTATTATGCTTTATTTTCTAAATAATTCCAATTATTAGACCAATTAAACCAATGTAAAGAAGGTGAACCATATGAACGATTAGTTCTTCTGTATACATATGTTCTTGGTGGTTTCATACTGATAGTTACTTTACCGATAGTTACTTTCTCCGAAAAATTCTTTTCAAGAAAATTTAAAGCTTCTCTTCTAGTAGTAAACCATTCAGGTCTATTATTACCTCTTCCCTGATGAAGTTCTCCATAATTGTCAGCAGTAGTAATAACCCATCTCTTGGTTGACTGCTCTTGCCAAATTAAATTATACATTTTTTTCTCCTGTGCAAATTTTATTTATATATACATATTAATTATTAATTTATAGTTTGCAACCATAAAACATAAATAAAATGTTTTTTTTATAAAGGGGGATTTCTCCCCCTGTATATTAAGCAACTTCTAACTCTTTCCAATGTTTGCTAGTTATCATGGTTCTAACTTCGTTTTGTCTATCTCTCTGAACTATATGGATTTTCTTTGCATTGTGTTCTGCATCTTTAAGATGAGTTGACCATGCAGTAGCAGATTGATATGCACACCACAAAGTGCCTTTTGCACCATTTCTACCATAATCACCTTTACCATGTATTTGTGTTACTTCATCCTCATATAAACCCATAAGAACTTGTAATTGTTTTTTATTGGTATCAGGTGCACCATACTTAAGTTGAGTGTTAGTAGCTTGGCTCTTTGCAATAGTTTTTGTAAACATTTCTGCTACTTGACTATCATCAACCTTTGTTTCCCACCATTTTTGGAATGTTTCAGTTTCATTAGTAATGGCAGAAACAGCATTTTGTATTTTCTTATTTGATGCTTCTACATTATAATGCAAAGTATGTCTATCAGCAGAATATGCTAATTTTTGACCTGAAACTAAAGTATTAAAACATACTTGGTTCATCCATCCAAAAAATGATTGGAATTTCCACTTCATATTATAACTATTTCTAGCTACAAATTTTAAGTATAAATCATGGTCACCAACTTTAGCATGATGTTTAGGCAATAATAATTCAATTTTTGCCATAGCACCATTCTCATAAGATTCTACTTTAAGGTCTGCATCTGTAAAATCTAAACCACCTTTGGACATAGCTTGTAATGCACCACCAAAAGCATCTTTATGTAATATTGGTTTATACCTTGAGCCAACTATAGCAAGTGGGTCTCCATCTTGTCTGCTCAAATTATCAAGACGAACAACTTTTCTGCCCATCTCACTTGGTATGCCTTGAATGTCTCTAATATCTACTTTAAAATCAATATCAGAAAGTTTTTCTAAAAGTTTTGTATTAAGCAATTTTATCTCCTGTGCTTGTTAAAGTCGGAAAGTAGCACCCTAGTGCCACTCTCCTAAGGTTGGTTAATGGGGAGCCACTCACTACATCAGTCTTGCCGAGTGCCTTTAACTCCCCTTGACAAGACTGGGTGGTTTCTATAATCCCTACAAGTCCTTGACTCCCACCAGAGTTGTAACTATCGTGCATACTCACCAAACTGGAACTATTGTATACATCTAAGGTAACTTTACTTATGTCCAAGTCATTTTTGATTTTCTCCTGTGCTTTAAAATTAATCATATTATATATATAATTTATGTATATACATATTGCAACCATTAAAAACATTTTTTTTATGTTTTTTTTTAAATGGTTGTTTTTACTAAATAAATAATTTGAATTTTTTTTATTTTTTTTATTTTAAATTCTCTAAAAGTTCTTCTGCAGATTTAGCATTCATTTCTTTTTCAGTAGGAACATCAGCTAATTCTGCAATCTTTTCTAAAGCAAGTTTTCCATTTGAGGATAGTCTGTCAAAATCCCAATACATATCCACAACTAATTCTTGTAATCTTTTTTTATTCATTTTTTACTCCTTATTTTGTTTAGTATCGTTAAGTTCTATTCCTATGCCATAATTAATAAATAATTCTTCAGGTGTTTTTGCTTCTAAACTATGGGAAGATTGTTTCTTAATCCAAAACATAGCCAAACCCTCACTCTCAAATAATCTAACATGACCAGAATCATCACAGATAAATTCTTTTCCATTTAAAGAAATGCCTTTAGGATTTCTATATATCCTATATTTACTCATCTTCTTCACTCAAAGGTTCTTTATAAAAAATAACTACAGTTGTATCGTCATTTTGATTGTGAGTATCATATTCCCAATTAGTATGCCCATACATTCGTTTACAAGCATCATCTAAATAATCACTTGAGTATCTAGTCATAAAAAATCTCCTTGTCTTGTGTCTTTAGGTTTCCATTGATAATAATATAAAGTGTTTATTTTATCAGAAAATAAATCTGGCACTTTAGATGTTTTTATTGGTTTAAGTAATTGTGAACAAGCTACAACCATATAATCATTTTTATAATAAATTTTTAAATCTACTTTTTTCTTTATAGCTTGTTCTATATATTTACCTTGAATAGATATAAGATTATTATATAAGGTCTTTACCTTTTTCTCTATCATCAATATCCTCCATTTTGATAAAAACAAACATCATCTAATGCACAAGCAATCCAAAATCCCCAATACATCATATAGAATATTACACAAAGGAATATTCCTTCAAGAATTAATTTAAGCATTTACTTGCTCCATCTTAAACATTTTTTCTGCTTGTTCTTTTGTAATAATATATCGTTGATTATCTTTTATAACCATAAATGGTCTTTTAGGTGAACGAGTTTTATAACCCCATAATTGATAACCATCTGTAATTTTAGATGTATCAAGATTATAAATTTTAACAATACTTTCTAAATCTTTTTGTTCTTGAGTTTTACCACCATCAACCAAAACTTTTAATTTAAATGTGGCATTATCCTCATTGAAACTACAGTTTCCTAAATCTAGTTTTAAACCTAAATCAAGTTCATCTAATTTGGCTTGTATTTCATTTCTAATTACTTTTAGATTATTTTTATTTAATTGCATTTTTTTCTCCCTTGTTAAAGAGGGGAGTTTTCACTCCCCTTATTGTTAATAAGTTCCATCACCATTAAAAACACCTTCTTTATTTGGTATTTTTGTAATGTTTCTTTTTTCTAATTCTTCAACATATGCTATTTTTGCATTTTCATTCATTTGCCCTTTATTATGTCCAAGAGCAAAAGCATAAGTTGTATATGCATTATGATAGAATTGTATTATTTCTTCATTAGAAAAAGTTTCTAATTTATTTAATACTTCGTAAGATTTCGGCATTTTTTTCTCCTATAAAAAAAGAGGGAGTTTTATCTCCCTCTATGTTAATTGTATTTACTCCAAAACTCATTCCATTGTTCTGTAACCATTTCATCAAGACCAACACCTGAAATAAAATCAAATTCTTTTTTTCTATGTTCATCTGCTTTTTTAATAGCTTCTTCAACAGTTTCAGATTGTGAAATAATCTTTGGAATATCTGTGTATTGAAACTTATCTTCCAAATCCATAATATAAGAACTCATACCCATTATTTTCCTCCTCTAATAGAGTTACATAAATCTTGAATACCTTGAGGTGCTTGTTTCTCAAAATTATCAACCATTAATTGTTTTTCATTAATAACACTACAAATAGAATTCATAGCATTTTGAATATCTTTTTGAGTTGTCATATTATTGGTTGTATTAAAAGCTAAAATAAGATGATGTTTGGCTTCATCTAATTTTTTTATATCGTTTAATAAATCATTCATTTTTAATCTCCTGTGCTAAATTTGATTTATATATATATATTAATTATAAATTATGTAAATACAACCATAAAAAACATTTTTTTTATGTTTTTTGTAACTTACTATTGAAGTCAAAACCTTTCAAAATAATTTTTCTGATTAAATATAACCGAAACCCATCAAAACCTGTGTATGCCTTTCTAATAAGGTTTAAAGTATATATCAGTTATATTTTAATAGAACGAAGATTTGCAGACATAGAACGCCATGCTTCAATTTTAGCTTCTGCAGTAACTCTTAAAAATCTATTTTTTTCATCTCTTTCAACTGCAATTTTAATAGCTTTCAAATGTTCAATATATTCTGGATGTGCATATGCTTCTCGTTCTTGTGATGAAACTGGCATATCTACAAATCTTTTCATTAGCATAGCTTTTAATGATTTTCTGTATTCTTCCATGTAAATTCTTTCAGCACGAGATTTTGCAGATTGGTCAGCATTATTTTTTAACCAATCTATTGCTTTTTCAATTTCTTCATCTGTTATTAATTGTTTATTACTCATTATTCATTACTCCTATTTTTATTTTTTATAAGGTGAATTATCCCAAAGTTCTTTAGCTAATTCTCTTCCAAAATCTTCTGATAATCCAAACAAAGTCCAGAACACATTTTCATTGCCAATTTTATCATGTAGCATAGCATGATGATAATAACATAAAGGCACTACATTTTTATCTGATGCTTTCATGCTAAAACCTCTACTGCCCTCAAATGGTTTTAATAAATGATGTGCTTGAACATTACCTCTGCACCAATCGTCATCCCTATTATTGATGCAACAAGGTAAAGAAGAAACATAAATTAAATGTTCTTTATTTTTTTCAACAAATTTTTTCTTTTTATGCTTCTTCTTTTTTAACATTATTCTACTTTCATAATTTTTGTAGATTCACACTCTCTGCAAAATACTGAATCTAATTCTTCTACATCATTAAATCCATAATATCCTTTTTCATCTACATCATTATTTAAAGTAACCAAAGCATCACAAACTATGTTTTTACTATAACAATTTTTGCAATAATAAGACATAGCTAACTCTTTGGAGCACAAGTTACATCTACAATAAATGGTATAGGTTTATCCATTACTTTTCTGCGACCATAAAATAATATTGGTCTTAATTTTGCAGATTTACAATCTTCAATGGCAGTAATAACTTCTTGTCTGCTCATCATGTAAACTTGTTTCTCAATAATTATATCTTGGTTGTGCATACCACTACAACTAGATAAAGTTAAACCTATAAATAAACTACCAAGGAATTTCATCTGCATCCTCCACTATAGTTTGGTTAGTAACTTCTTCATCTTTAGATTTATTGTCTTGGTTATAATCATTAGAAAATTCTCTACATTTTAATGATGTATAAGCATTTCCCTTTTCAGATGTTTCTTTCCAAGCTGATATAGTTAAAGCACCTTTATCAAGTAATTTATTTATTACACCTTTAGCATCTGGTGATTTTTCACTTTGTTTTTCTTCATTACTTTTTAAAGTTCCTATTGCTCTATATAATTCAACAATAGGTTTGCCCTCTTTATTTAATCTTTTAACACCAATAATTCTTTGTTCGGTGTTTTCAATTATAAGTTTGCCCTGTTGGATTATTGTCCAATCATCAGAATTTTTAAATAGAATTCCACTATTATTATCATCTTTAGAATTCATTTTTTTCTCCCTTAATTAAAGATATTTGTTCATTACATTTTTTAATCATTATGTTGGCATTTTTTTCAAATTGTTTATCTAATTTTTCTGCCCATTGAATAATGTCTTGTAATTGAATGATAGTTTGTGATGACCATAAGTGGTGTCTTTTCATATCATCACTTGATAATGATTTTAAATAAGTCGCAAAATTAGTTATTTCAGTTGCTTTTTTACCATCTTTATCAAATTGAATATATTTTCTAACTGGCATAGATACAGATTTTACAATATCATTACCTTTGCCATCAGATGGTTTGTTACCTGATGATAAGTTGCCATCATCTTCAAAATCTGCTTCAAGATTTAACATAGCTTGAATATGATATCTTCTTAAATAAGTAATAGCAGAACCTAACTCTTGCGATTTAACATGGGTTCCTAAATTACTTGCAGATGATATAAATTGACCACTAGGCAAATGAGTTATAGTTGTAGTCAACATATTTACCATACCATGAGCTGTATCTAAAATTTTGGTTTGATAATTAATAGACAACATATTCTCATACAATGCTTCTACAGTCGCATCAAATATATCACTTAATGTGCTATAAGAATGAGGTTCTCCTGTTCTGCTTTTAAAAAAACTATTCTTGCCACTTTTGTCTAAAGTCAAGAATTCTTGCCTTGCTTTATCAATAGCTGATAAAACATGGTTAGTATTTTCAGATTCATACTTCATTATTCGTTTCTCCATATTTTTGTTGATTGTTTTTTGTTATCGTCATTCCACATCCATGAGTCAAAGTTAGGATAAAACATAGATGCTAATTCATAAGCATCATTACTAATGCTTAAGAATTTCATAAGACCTAGAGATATTTTTACTATTTCTTTAAGTTTTAACTCTGGGTCTGTTAATTTGTAAGATACTGCTTGTTTAGGTGTAACATAATCACACCAAACTTCTTTTTCAGGAAATGCTTTAGAATATAATGCTAATTGCCTTGCGTGTGCTTGCGACATTTTGCTAGGCATAGCACCAGTTGTTTTTAAATCTCTTATACTATCGTCAAATACAAAATCTATATACCCTAAAAAATTAATTGGTAAATCCTCATGTATTGAATAGTAAATTTTATGCTGATATAACTCTGGTTGTTTTTCACCATATAATTCTATAGCAGAATTATAATATGCCATAAGTTTTTTCTTTTCTTTTATAGCATTATCACTATTTATATCTACATTATTTTCAATACATTCTTTTTCAAATGTGCCGAACAAATGTTCTTCAACAATATTATCTGATATATTGTTATTTTTTAATTTTTCATTCAGGGCATATTCTACTGATGTTCCTCTAAATGCTCCCACGCCAACAGATGATGCCATATTACATAAATATGTAGCTACAAATTTTGCAGGGTCATTTACCCACAAGTTTAATTTACTTATGGATAAATGTTCAATGCTATGTATTTTAAAAGGATTATTGCTTTTCATATTATACTCTATTAAGTTTTATTGCTCTTAATAAAACTCTTTCTCTTTCTCGTTGATTTAAATTTGATATAGGATTTAAAACCTTGATGGCATATTGTCTTTCATGCTCAACAGTAAATGTTTGTTTCCTAGTTCTAGAAATATCAAACATATCTCTCAAAGTTTCTATAGTAAAACCTTGTTTAGTCTGAAGTTCTAATGCTTCAGCTTTAGTTATTTTATCTTTCATAATTGCTCCTGTGCAGTTATTTTATTCATCGTTATTTATATAATTAACATTTTAAACATAGGTTTACAACCATTAAAACATTTAATATATGTTTTTTATTTACAAAATAAATTTTATATATATGATTTTATTAAAGCATAGGGAGATAATTATGCAGTTAAAAGATTGGATAAAACAGAATGGTTTTACTTATAAAACTTTTGGTAAACAAGTTGGCATTGATTTTCGCCTTATAGAAAAATGGTCAAGAGGTGAAAATTTACCAAGATTTTCTCAAGCAGAAAAAATATTTGAATTTACAAATAATAAAGTTACTGGACATGATTTTTATGAGAAACAAATACAACGCAATAAAGACCTTTTACAAGGGCATAAAGTTTGATAGCAAGAAAGAATATTATAGGTATTTAGAATTAGAAAAATTACATAAGTTTGGAGTTATTAAAAATTTAGAAGTTCATCCCAAGTTTGATTTAATTGTTAATGGCATAAAAATAGGGAGATATACTGCTGACTTCAGATACACAACAAAACAAGGAGAAACAATAGTAGAAGATGTGAAATCAAAAGTAACAAAAACTAGAGATTACATATTAAGGAAAAAAATATTAGCTACATATAAACCACCAATACTAATAACAGAGATAATTTAAACAAAGGAGGAAAAATGTCTTGGAGTGCATTAAAGTGGGCATCTGAAGTAAAAGTAGGAAACTCAACAGATAAACTAATTTTATTAATATTAGCTAACTTTACCGATGCTGAAGATATTTGTTATCCATCACATAGAAAAATAGCAGAGTTAGCAGAATGTAGCACAGACACAGTTATTAGGTCATTAAAGAGATTAAATAATTTAAATTTTATATCTACTGAAAAAAGGTTTCAGTTAACAAAAAAGAATAATCACAGACAAACAAGTAACATTTATAAGTTAAACATTACCCCCTTGCATATTGCCACCCCACCCCCAGTGCAAGATGCAACACCAATAACCATTAATAAAAAGAACCAATATAATGAGGAATTTGAAATTTTTTGGAAATTATATCCAAATAGACCTAATGATAATAAATTTGGAGCATCTCAAAAATTTAACTTAATTTTGAAAAATAAAGAAATTACTTTTGATGAATTAATTGAAAAAACTAAATTATTTTGTAAACAACAGCAGGGCAGAGATGCAAAATTTATTCCTCATGCTAAAACTTGGTTGGCACAAAAAAGGTATTATGATATTAATGAAGTACCAATACAAAAAACTAATAAAAATTATTTAGTTGGATAAGCACAGGAGATAGAAATGCAAAAATATAAAAATAAAATTGAAAGAGCAAATGAACTAGGAATTTTTCTACCTCATTATAATATGGGTGAACATAGAATAAGATGTCCTAATTGTTCCAATATGCGAAAAAAGAAATATGATAATTGTTTATCAGTTACAGTAAATCTAGACTCTTTATTATGGTTTTGCCATCATTGTGAATGGCAAGGTGGTGCTAAAGATAGCAGTTATGTAACTACATATTCTCCCACCATAAAAAATAATTGGATAAAAGACCCAAGTAGATTTGATGGTGTTCCTAATGAATATAATAATTGGAATGAAAAAGTTGTGCCTATAGCATCAAGTCAAAATCATTCTTTATCAGATAATGCTAAAGCATGGCTAGAATCAAGAAGTATTAGCATTAAAACAGCAGAAGATTTTAAATTATTTACTAAAGAACAAAAATTATGTTTTCCATATTATCTAAAAGGTGAACTTGTAAATATTAAACATAGAACTAAAGATAAAAAATTCTTGCAAGAAAAAAATGCTACAAAATCTATTTACAATATAGATATGTTAAAAACACATTGGGACAATAAATCAGATTATGAGGACTATGTTCCACATAGAATTAAGAGTGTTATATTTGTAGAGGGTGAAATGGATGTCTTAGCTTTATATGAAGCTGGATATAAAAACGCAGTAAGTTTACCAGATGGTGCACCTCAAACTGCAAAATTTGATGAAAATGATAAAAGATTTAAAGCATTTGAACATTCTAAATGGATATTTGATGCTGATGAAGTCATTGTTGCAACAGATAACGATGATAATGGCAAAGCATTGAAGTTAGAATTAATACATAGGTTTGGTAAAGACATATGTAAAGTTGTAAGTTTTCCAAGAATAGATGACTATCAATGTAAAGATGCTAATGAATGTTTAATTACAAATGGTAAACAGGTTCTTAAAGAGTGTATTGAAAATGCTGAGGAGTTTCCTGTTGTAGGATTGCATGGAGTTAAAGAATACCATGAGTCAGTTCAAAATATTTATGATGGAAATGAACAAAAGGCAATATCTACTGGATTTGATTTACTTGACCAAATATATAAAGTTATGCCTAGCACATTTAATTTAATTACAGGGATTCCCAATCATGGCAAAAGTAATTTTCTTGACCAAATATTGTTAAATTTAGCAGAAAATGAAAACTGGAATTTTGCTATTTTTAGTCCTGAACATTCTACACCTAATCACATAAGAAGATTATTAGAAAAAAGATGTAGAAAACCATTTGATATAGGCATAAATGCTAGAATAAATCAAAGTGAATTAAATGATGGCATAGAGTTTTTAGATAACCATTTTAGATTTATTGAAAATAATGAAGAAATACCAAACATAGATTTTATACTTACAAAAGCAAAATTAGCAAAAAGAAGATTTGGAATAAATGGTTTGGTAATAGACCCATTTAATCAAATAAGCCCTGATAGAGATTATTCTAAAAGAGAAGATGAACATATTAGAGATATTATTGCAAAGTGCCAACATTTTGCTAGAAATCATAATATAGTTGTATGGATGGTTGCTCATCCTCATAAACTACATAGAAATGATAATGGCATTATTCCACCACCTGATTTATACCAAGTAAGTGGTTCAGCACATTGGGCAAATATGTCTGATGTTGGTTTAGTAGTTCACAGAGATTTTGAGAATAATGTTACAAGAATTATAACTAGAAAAATTAGAGAACAAGGAGTTTATGGAAACATTGGTGAATGTTTTTTTAATTTTAATAATGTTACAAGAGTTTATGAGCAAGTTAATGATTATGTATAAATTGTATGAATTTAGGAGGATAGAATGAAAGTTCAGTTGCAAGACATAGATAAAGTTATACCTTATGCAAGTAATCCTAGAAATAATGTTAGTGCAGTAGATTCAGTTGCAGCATCAATAAAAGAATTTGGTTTTCAACAACCTATAGTAGTAGATAAAGAAAATGTTATTATAGTTGGTCATACAAGACATCTTGCAGCAAGACAATTAAATAAAAAAAAGGTGCCAGTTGTTGTTGCTGATAATTTGTCTCAAGCACAAATTAAAGCATATAGAATTGCTGATAATAGATTAAATCAAAATGCTACATGGGATTATGATTTATTAAAAATTGAATTTGAAGAAATTCCAGATAATTTATTATTTGCAACAGGGTTTGATGAAGGTGAATTAAAATTTATAAATCAAGGTTGGGAAAGTGACCATGGAAAAATGGAAAACATTGACCCAATAGATTCAGTAGATAAAGAAAAAATAATTGTTAAATGTTCTAATGAACAAAAGCAAGAAGTATATGAAGCAGTAAGTAATGCTGTTGAATCTTTGGGATATGATGATGTTGAAGTCAGTTAAAGCTAATATATTAGTTGCCTTTCCTTATTTTAGTAAGCAAGTTTACAAAACTTTAGATGAAGCTAATCCTGATAAATTTAGATTAATAATTGATTCTGGAGCATTTACTGCTTGGAATTTAAATAAAGAAATTAGTTTTGATGAATACTGCAAATTTTTAAAAAATCTACCTAGACATTGGAATTATCATGCAGTGCAAATGGATGTATTTGGTAATCCAGAAGCCACATATAAGAATTATCATAAAATGTTAGATTTAGGTTTTAGTAAAATAATGCCTGTATTTACAAGAGGTGATTCTGTTGAAAGATTAGAAGAATTTTACAAGAACACAGATTATATTATGTTTGGAGGAATAGTTATAGGTGGTAAAAATACAAACTATATTAGATGGTTTCATAATCAAAACAAAAAAAGAAAATCACATTGGTTAGGTTTTAACAACACAGAATTTATAAAACATTATAAACCAGAATCGGTTGATAGTAGCACATGGAATAATGGTCAAAGATTTGGGAGATTAGATTTATATAAAGGGCATGGCACATTTGATAGCACTCAAAGAAAAGATTGGGTTGATGAGCCAAATTTAAAAAGATTAAAATTGTTAAAAAATCTAGGGTTTGAACATAAAACAATACTTAAACTTTCTAAGCAATCAGCATGGAAAGGTGGTAGCCATAGTGTTTTTAGTAAAGATGATGATTATAAAGGACTTGCAGCATATATAAATAATACAAGTCATTTAAAAAGAGCAATAGATATTGAAAAAAATCTAGGCACAAAAGTATACCTTGCTTGTGGTAATAATAATCAGATTGAATCTTTGTTACATAGTCAAGAGCATTTAATTAATAATAACTTACTATAAAGGAAACAAATATGAGTGATACAAAAAATTTAACCTTACTTGGTGCAAATACAACAGATTATTCTGCTAGTTATGACCCAAATATATTAGAAACATTTGAAAATAAATTTCCACAAAACAAATATGAAGTAAAATTAAACTGTCCTGAATTTACCCATATATGTCCAAAAACTGGTCAACCAGATTTTGCAACAATTATAATTAAATATTCTCCTGACGCATTATTAGTAGAAAGCAAATCACTAAAATTGTATCTGTTTGGATTTAGGCAACATGGTTCATTCCATGAAGATTGTGTAAATACAATTTGTAATGATTTATTTAACTTAATGAAACCACATTGGATAGAAGTTCATGGTGATTTTATGCCTAGAGGAGGGATAAGTATAATACCAACAGCAAGAAAGGAGAAATAATGTTTAGTGCAGTTGTAATATTAAGTGGTGGTCAAGATTCAACAACTTGTCTACATTGGGCAATTAAAAACTATTCTAAAGTATATGCAATTACATTTAATTATGGACAAACACATAATTTAGAAATTGAATCTGCAAAAAAAATTACATCAATGAATAACATAGAACATGAAATAATTAATGTTCCTGATATTTTAAAATCTACAAGTCCTTTAACAGATAAATCACAAAGTTTAGAAACTTATGATAATTATGAACAAATGGACAAAATTATTGGTGATAGAATTGAATTAACATTTGTGCCTATGAGAAATGCTTTTTTTCTTACATTAGGAGCAAACTATGCTTTATCTAAAAATTGTAGAACTTTAGTTACTGGAGTATGCCAACAAGATAATGCAAACTATCCAGATTGCAGAAAAACATTTATTGATAAACAACAGCAAACAATTAATGAAGCATTAGGTATTGATGATTTTAAAATTGAAACACCTTTAATATTTATGACTAAAGCAGAAAGTATAGAACTTTCACAAACACTTGAGGGTTGTATGGAAAGTTTAGCATATTCTCATACTTGTTATGCTGGGCAGTTTCCTCCATGTGGAAAATGTCATTCATGTGTATTAAGAGCAGAAGGATTTAAATTAGCAGGAGTTAAAGACCCATTAATTGTAAGAGCAGAAAATAAACAAACATAGAGGTATAAACATAGGTGAAAGGTTGTTTACCACCCCTTACAACTCATCTTATGAGGAAAAATTTTGAAAGAAAGTAAAAAAATGACATATAAAGCCAATGATAACATATATGAACTATTAGAATATGGTGAGTTAAATAAAATACAAAAAGATGTAGAAGAAGCCTGTATTAAATTATTAAAAGCATTAAAAATTGATTATGAGAATGACCATAACACAATAGACACACCAAAAAGAATGGCTAAAATGTATATACAAGAAATATTTAAAGGTAGATATACAGAAAAACCAAAAATCACAACATTTCCAAATGTTAAAAAACTTGATGAATTGTATTCTGTAGGTCCAATAAGTATTAGGTCAATGTGTAGTCACCATTTTGTTCCTGTGGTAGGTAAAGTATGGATAGGTGTAATACCAAATGATACATTAATTGGTTTATCTAAATTTAATCGTATAGTTGATTGGTTTGGTTCAAGACCTCAAATTCAAGAAGAAACAGTAGTGCAAATAGCTGATGAGTTAGAAGATATTATACAACCAAAAGCATTAGGAGTGATGATGAAAGCAAGTCATATGTGTATGAGTTTAAGAGGTGTTAAAGATGATGACTGCCAAATGACAACATCAGTGGTAAGAGGTTTGTTTCAGACAGATAGTGATGCAAGACAAGAGTTTTTAAGTATGGTAAAATGATTTATCTATCATCAAGTCATTGGATAAGTAACAACAAAAACATAGGTTTGATGATGTCTTTTAATGTTAATAGTGTAACTAAAAATATGGTTAACAGAATGGGAGTTAAAATAATAGGAATTGACAATGGGTGCTATAGTAGACCTGAAAAATATGATGATGAAAAATATTTAAATTATTTAACCAATTTAAATTTGCAACATAGTTTATTTGCTACTGCACCAGATGTAGTAGGTGATTATAAAAAAACAAGAAAAAGAAGTAAGCCCATGTTTAAAAAAATTAGAAATATTGGTTACAAAGTGGCATATGTTGGACAAGATGGTGAAGATGGGAACAAATTAAATTTTAAATTATTTGATTGTTTGTTTATAGGTGGAACAACAGAATGGAAATTAAGTCAGGATGCTTATAAATTAGTGCAATTAGCAAAACAAAATGGTAAATGGATTCATATGGGCAGAGTTAATAGTTACAAAAGAATGAGAGTTGCAGGTGCAATAGGGGTTGATTCTGTTGATGGCACATATATTTGTTGGAAAAGTAAGGAAAGAAGTAAGCAATTACATTCATGGGTAAACAATATTAATGACCAATATTATTTAGGATTTAACTAATGAAATATATATCTACAAAAACATACAAACATTTAGGACCTGTTGCTTACAGACAATGGAAAGCAGATAGTCATTGTAATTTAATTCATGGATATGCTTTAAGTTTTCATTTTGAATTTGAGTCACAAACATTAGATGCTAGAAACTGGGTTATGGATTTCGGAGGTTTAAGACCTTTAAAACACAAGTTAGAAGAATGGTTTGACCATACATTATTATTAGCACAAGATGACCCACATTATGATGACATAAAAAAATTAGGTGATTTAGGTATTGCTAAAATAACTGAAGTAGAAAAGACAGGTTGTGAAGGCATAGCAAGTTTTTTGTATGAATATGTAAATACAATTTTTTTAAAAGATTATGGTGAGGATAAAAGAGTATGGTGCACCAAAGTAGAAGTGAGAGAAACAGAAAGTAATATGGCAATGATAAAAGGAACAAGGTTTGATGTGGGGATTTAAAAACCATGATATAAAACTGCCAGTTAATGAATTCTTTGCTACAATACAAGGTGAGGCAAAATACACAGGCACTCCATCATTGTTTATAAGATTACAAGGTTGTCCAGTTGGTTGTTCTTTTTGTGATACAAAATATACTTGGGATGTTAATAAAGAAGATGAAACAACAGATATAAACAAAATTATAGATAAAAAGAATCTTGACCATTCTAAAAGTGAAGGCACAGCACAACATAAATACTTTTCTGCACAAGAATTAAGAAATTTGTGTATAGAAAATACTCCTAATCATATTGTATTTACAGGTGGAGAGCCATGTTTATATGATTTACAATATGTTACTTATTTAATAAATGACTCTAATCAACATTTATCAGGTAAACAAAGAAAAAGGTTTACAACACAAATTGAAACAAGTGGAACATCAGAAATACATTGTGATGTTAATACATGGGTTACTTTAAGTCCTAAAATAGGCATGGCAGGTGGTTTAGAAGTATTGCACTCTAGTTATAAAAGAGCAGATGAAATAAAATTTCCTGTTGGAAAACAAAAAGATATAGACAAATTAAAAAAGCTATTAGATGATTGGTATTTGCCAAGTCATGTAGAAATATGGTTACAACCATTAAGCACAAGTGAAAAAGCAACAGAATTATGTATGAATGAAGTAATAAAAAATAATTGGAAACTATCAATACAAACTCATAGATATGCTAATATAAGATGAAACAAAAAAACAAAAAGATAGCAAAAGGTGGCAGACCTGCAGTAATAGTAGATGAAGCATTATGTAAACAAGCAGAAACTTTAGCAGCACAAGGTTTAACTATGATACAAATTGCTAATGTTCTTGGCATTAGTGAAACAACATTATATGATAAAAAGAGTAAGTTTTCGGAGTTTTCGGAAGCTATAAAAAAGGGAAAAGACAAAGGTATAGCAACAGTAACAAGTGCTTTATTTAATAAAGCAATACAAGGTGATAATACTGCTATGATTTTTTATTTAAAAAATAGAGCAGGATGGCAAGATAAAATTGAAAAAGAAACTATAGTAGAGCAAAGGCATATTTTAGATGTTACAAGGATAAGTAATAATGACCTCAATGTTATTGAAAGAGCACTTGAATCTGCACTCATTGAACATGGTGAGAGCAGAAAAGATGAAAAGGTCGCTGAAAGAGTTTACAAAAAGTAGTTGGCAATCAATAGAACCTGCTAGAGAGTTTTATGATAACTGGCATATAGATGCTATTAGTGAACATTTACAAGCAGTTGTAGAAGGAAAAATAAAAAGATTAATTATTAATGTTCCACCTAGACATATGAAATCCATATCTGTTGCTGTTGCTTTACCAGCATGGACTTGGACATCTCAACCATATAAAAAGTTTTTATATGCTAGTTATGCAGGCTCTTTGTCTATAAGAGATAGTGTAAAGTGCAGGAGATTAATAGATAGCAAATGGTATAAACAATATTTTGGAGATATGTTTAATCTAACTACTGACCAGAATCAAAAACAAAGATTTGAAAATAATAAAAATGGACAACGAATAGCAACATCTGTTGATGGTGCATTAACTGGTGAAGGTGGTGATATTATTGTTATAGATGACCCTCATAATGTAAGAGAAGCAGAATCATCAAAAGTAAGAGAAAGTGTTTTAGATTGGTGGGACCAAGCCATGCAAACTAGGTTAAATGACCCAAAGACAGGTGCATTTATTATTATTATGCAAAGAGTCCATGAAAATGATTTAACTGGTCATATACTTTCTAATGAGTATTCAGAATGGAATCATTTATGTTTACCTGCCAGATATGAAAAAAATCACCCAACACCAACAAGGTCAAATTTAGGATTTATAGACCCAAGAAAAGAAGAAGGAGAATTATTATGGGAAACAAGAATTGATAGTAAAACATTAAATAATTTAGAAAAAAGTCTAGGTAGTTATGCAAGTGCAGGACAACTACAGCAAAGACCTATGCCTAAAGGAGGTGGAATATTAAAAGCAGAATGGTGGCAAGAATGGACACAAGAAAAATTACCTGATATAGAATATATAGTGCAATCTTATGATACAGCTTTTAGTGTAAAAGAAACGAGCAGTTATAGTGCAAGAACAACATGGGGTATATTTAAACACAATGGGCAAATAAATGCTATGGTAATTGAGATGTGGTATGACAAAGTTACATATCCAGAGTTAAGAAAACTTGCTCAAGAAGCCTATGATGATTGGCAACCTGATGCTGTTTTAATTGAAAAGAAAGCAAGTGGACAAAGTTTACTGCAAGATTTAAGAATGGCAGGTGTTCCAGTTTTAGCATATAGTCCTGATAGAGATAAAATAGCTAGAGCACACGCAAGTAGTGCTTTGTTAGAAGATGGAAGAATATTTTATCCTAAAGGTAAAAAATGGGCAAAAAATTTAATAGATATATGTTCAGTCTTTCCAGCAGGTGAAAATGATGATATAGTAGACACTTGCACACAAGCATGGTTAAGATTAAGAAAAGGTTGGTTTATAACACATTCAACAGATTATGACGAAGATGACATATTTACAGAAAAAAGGATGACATTCTATGGCTAGAGAACCTAAAGTAATACCATTTGCTGATGCGATGCCTTCTGATGAATTAAAAGTTGAACAATTAAATGCAAATGAAGTGTTAGTTGGAGACCCTGCTTTAGACGATATTGAAGAAGTAGAAACAACATTTGCAGAAAACTTGGCTGAAACCATAGATGCAAATGAACTTAAGAAAAAAGCAAGTGGTCTAGTTCATAGTTATGAAGCAGATAAAGATGCTCGTTCAGAATGGGAAGAAAGATATAAACAAGGTTTAGAAACATTAGACCCAAGTGGTGGTCAAGAAGAAGAAGAAAACCAAAGAGCAACTAGAGGTTTATCTACAGTCATTCACCCATTAATTGCTGAAGCAGCCACACAATTTAATGCAAGAGCTATAGCAGAATTATATCCTAGTGGTGGACCTGTAAAAACAATTATTATTGGTGAACCTGATGAAGATTTAGAAGAGCAGGCAAAACGAGTAAAAGATTTTATGAATTATCAAATTACTCAAGAAATGCCTGAGTATTTCCCAGATTTAGACCAGATGTTATTTCAACTACCATTAATTGGGCATACATTTAAAAAGGTATGGTGGGATGCTAATTTAGAAAGACAATGTTCACAATTTGTAAAAGCAGAAGATTTTATAGTATCTCCTGAGAGCAAAGACTTATACACAGCATCAAGATATACTCATGTTATAAGAATGCCAAAAAATGAGTATAATAAATATGTAGAAGCAGGAGTGTATTTACAAAGTAATTATACAAGTGATGATACAGACCCATCAGGCGACATAGGAAGTGAAGTAGAAGGTGTAGACCCATATGGAGATTCATCTGATGAAATTATGACTTTACTTGAATTTCATGTATACGAAACTTTTGATGGAATAGATGGTATAGAAGATAGTGAAGATGAAGATATAATTGCTTTGCCATATGTAATTACAATAGATTACGATGCTGAAAAAATAGTGGCTGTAAGAAGAAACTGGAATGAAGAAGATGAGTTAAAGAAAAGAAGAGATTGGTTTGTAAGTTATAAATTTTTACCAAGCACAGGATTTTATGGTTTTGGTTTATATCATATGATTGGTGGTTTAGGTAGGGCAGCAACAGGTGCTTTGAGAGCATTATTGGATTCAGCAGCATTTGCTAATATGCAAGGTGGGTTTAAATTAAAAGGCAGAGTTACTGGTGGAGAAATGCAAATAAATCCAGGCGAATTTGCAGACCTTGATGCAACAGTTGATGATGTTAATAAAGCAATCATGCCATTGCCATTTAAAGAACCAAGTAACACTTTATTTAATTTAATGAACGCAATAACTGATGCAGGAAGAAGATTTGCATCTACAGCAGATTTAAATGTAGGTGATGTAAACCCTAATGCTCCTGTTGGTTCAACAGTTGCTTTAATAGAACAAGGCAGTAAAGCATTTTCTGCTATACATAAAAGATTACATTATTCACAGGGACAAGAGTTCAAATTATTATCTAAATTAAATGCAATTTATTTACCTGATGAAGTAAATTTTTCTCAAGCAGGTTCTACTGCAAAAGTTTTTGCTAAAGATTTTGATGACAGAGTAGATGTTGTTCCTGTTAGTGACCCAAACATATTCAGCACAGCACAAAGAATAGCACAAGGTCAAGCAGTTATGCAGATGGCAGCGGCTAATCCACAATTATATGACCAGTATGAAGCTAACAAAAGAATGTTAGAATCAATAAGAATAACTAACATTGATGAAGTATTAAAGAAGCCTGAAGAAGCAGTTAGGTTAGACCCCATTGATGAAAATATGTCTGTTATGTATGGCAAGCCCATAAGAGCATTTCCAGAACAAGACCATGAATCTCACATAGCAGTTCATATGCAATTTTTACAAGACCCATCACTTGGTGGGAATAAAGGCACACAAGGTTTAATACCAATATTAGTTGCCCATATAGCAGAACATATTGCTTTATTGTATAGACAAAGAATGCAGGCAGGAATCAATATGTCTTTACCAAGTATGCCTGATTTAAGAGACCCTAAATTTAAATTTGAGGATATAGACCCACAATTAGATATGATTATAAGTCAAAAAGCAGCAGAAGTTGTAGCCAAAGCACCTATTATGGAAGCCATAAAACCACTCATGGCTATGCAAGGACAGCAACAAAATCCTTTACAATATGCACAGCAACTGGCACAACTTGAAGCAGAAGCACTTAAAGCAAGAACACAGGCACAAATTGAAGCAGATATGGCTAAAGCCAAACAGAATATGGATATTAAACAAGCAGAAGCCAGACAGGATTTAGATATAGAACAAGCAAAATTAAATGCTGATTTACAAGCAAAGGTAAAAAAACTAGAATTAGATTTACAAATGGAAAGAGAAAAAAACAACCTTAAATTACAACAGGAGATTATAAAAGATGGCAATTGAAATAGTCCCAACTAAAGAGGGCATGAAAGATATAGATAGGTCTACATTTAAAGATGTTGATGCTATGACAGAAACACCGATGTCTGTTGAAGTAGATGGTCAAATATTAATGATGACTCCATCTGAAATACAAGCCATGAAAGGTTCGTTATCAGATAAAGAATTAAAAATGATAGAAGGTGGTATGTCAGAAGAAAACATACCAGATGCAGAAAACATGGGCATGGAGTCAATGTCTGAAGAAAGTAAAATTATATTTGATGCTTTAACTGCACAAGGAATAGAGCCATCAACAGCAATAGAAATAATGGCTAGAGATACTGTTGATAGTATGGGAAAAATTGGTTTAGCAGGTGGAGTTAGACCAGAGGAGTTTGGTGGACTGCCCAAGGTTCCTCCCCTTACTGGAAGTTCACCAGACGCAATGGCAACAGCAGGTGCAGGTATGAGCCAAGGTGCTATGGCAAGTTATTTAGCAAATAAAGTAAATGATATAAGAGCAAGAACAGGCTCTGCACCCATAATGCAACCAAATCCAAATATGATGCCACAACAAACAAATATGCAACAAAGAGGACGAGGTGCTTTACCTACAGGAATGATGGGAGCCACTTAAATGGTAATGCCTGATTTAACAAGACCACTTGAAGGAGTTCGCAGGAATGACACAAGAAAGCCAATAGTCAATACCCAACCTGCATTAAGTGATTTAGGAAAAGCTGTTACAAAACAACCTTTTTCTCCTTTTGGTTTTGAATTAAATGTGCCATCTGCTTTAGGAACAGCTTTTGATGTAGTCAGCAAAAGTAATATTGCACCAGTTATAAGTGCGGTGGGTGCTTTAGGTAATATTCAGAATGAGTTTAAAGCAAGAGAGGTAGTAAACCCTCAGCAAAATTATTTTTCTACAATAGCAAAAGGATTAATGCCAAGTGCTATAGTTGGTAAAAGTAATATTGATATAATCAGAGAAAGAGCAGATTTAGATAAAAATAATATTGTTACACCACAAGAATACAATTTATATGAACAAAATTTTATTAAAGGTAATGTTCCAACACCTAATGTAAATGTTACTCGTCTTGACCCATTAGACTCAAATCGTGCAGGTGTAGTTGGGTTATATGAAACACAAACACCACAAACAACATTTACACCTAAAGTTGCAACATCAAATATTGCTAATTTCAGACAACCACCTATGGGAGTCGGAACAACAGGTGATTTAGGTGGTGCCACAGGAGCAGGTTATGGCAGTGGATTTAGTAGTTTATTTGGTGATAAAGGTGAGTCAGAAGGCATTGATACAAAGACAGCAGCAGCAACTAAAGGCACTACAACAGGTGTTAGTTTTGCAGATGATGCTCAAATGGCAAATACAGGAGATGCACCAACTTATATATGCACAGCATTATATGAGATGGGAGACATGAAAAAATATGTATATAAATATGACCAAATGTATGGCAGTAGAGTTAATCCTGCAACCTATAGAGGATATACACTTTGGGGAGAATATTTAGCAAAAAGAATTAGGAATAAAGGCATAATGTATAAAATAGTAAAGCCAGTTGCATTAGCATGGGCATATCAAATGGCAAATGATTTATCTAAAGGAAAAGTTGGTAAAAGTAAATTACCAATGAAACTATTAAAAAAACTAGGTGAAGGAATATGTTTCATACTAGGCAAAACCATCAAAAGGAGTTTATAATGGCTGAAATAAAAGTAGGTAATTTTGAAGAAAATACAAAGTTATTTGAAGAAAAAATGGGATTCCCACATGATTCTGAAGGACTAGAATTAACAGAAGAACAATTAGTTAATTTTTTATTATTATGTCATCAAGAAATGATATTACCTGAAGAAGAAGAAGCAGAAGAAGAAATGCCTGAAGATAATGGTGAAGTAAAAGTTAAGGTTATGAAAGTAGATAGTGGCGACATGAGAGGTGTTATGGATGAAATACTTGGTCATAGTGGTCCCAAAATGATGGAGAGATAATTAATGCCATACAGCAAGTATTCACCAAAACAAAAAAAATTAGCAGCATTAGCAGGTAACAAGAAAAAAATTACAGGTGCTGATTTAAAAAAAGTAGGTAAATTAAAAAAGAAAAAAAAGAAAAGGAAAGCATGATGGCAGCCAAAAAAGGACTTTATGCAAATATCCATGCAAAAAGAAAAAGAATTAAAAGACAAAAAGCAGCAGGTAAAGCACCAGAGAAGATGAGAAAAGTAGGTTCAAAAGGAGCACCTACTTCTAAAAATTTTAAACAAGCAGCAAAAACAGCAAAACCTATAAAGAAAAAGAAAACAAAAAAGGCATAAATATGGCAAAAAAAACAGTTGATGCACCTAAAGGTTTTCATTGGATGAAAGCAGGAAAAGGTTTTAAATTGATGAAAGGTGAATATACACCACATACAGGTGCTGTAAAAAAAGCATCTTTTGAGATACAAAAAGTTCACAAAATATCAAAGAAAAAATAATGGCAACCTACCAAGGAAAAAAGGTAACACTTAACAAGCCACGATATATTGCCAAAGGTGAAACAAGTTATGGCAAAAAGAAATCAGTTGTTTATGTAAGAGATGCAGGGAAGGTTAAAAAAGTTACATTCGGTGACCCTAATATGAAAATTAAAAAGTCATCACCAGAAAGAAGAAAGTCATTTAGAGCAAGGCATAATTGTGCAGAAGCTAAAGATAAGACAACTGCTAAATATTGGAGTTGTAAGGCATGGTAGTTAATGAATTAGAAGTTAATATATTAAAACCATTTGGACCTCGCATACTTCATGCTAAAATGCCATTAGAGTTTGTAGATACATTAAATGCTCATTGTGAAGAAATATTACTTGATGAGAATAAAAGAAAAGAACTAGATGAATCTGATGAGTTAGTAGGTCATGTGGCAGAAGAATTAAAATGTGATATGAACAATCCACAATTCAAAAAGTTTGGTGGGTTTTTATGTGATATTACTAAATGCCTTCACGATAATTTTATTCAAGAAAAAAGAGTAAAAGGTGAAAACCTAACTCCTAATAGATTAGCAATACATAACTCTTGGATAGTCAGGTCATTTGAACACGACTATAATCCTACACACATACATACTAATGGTGCTTTTTCTTGTGTTGCTTATTTAAAAGTGCCTGAAGGAATTAAAGAGGTAAATACTAGAAATGCAAAAGAAGTCTATGCTACAGAAGGATATATTGATTTTATTTATGGTTCAAGTTCTGTTGTAAATCCTGGAAATATATGCTGTAAACCATCAGTTGGTGATATTTATATTTTTCCTGCCCACTTATATCATACAGTATATCCATTTTATGGTGCAGGTGAACGCAGGTCTTTTTCTGCAAATATGAGTTTAACTATGGATGATAAAAATGGCAAAAATTAAACAAGTAGCAAATGCTGAAATAAGAGCAGCAAAAGATTTTCTTAAAAAAAGAGGTCTTACATCAGATGAAATAAGTCCTAGAAAATTTGCTAAAACAGCAAAACAACTTGATAAAGGATTCAAAGAAACTTTACAAATATTAGCAAGAGAATTGTCTGGAGGGCAAGTATAGTGAATATAAATCAATATAGAAATCTACTTTCTAATTTAGAAGCTAAAGATAAACAACCTATAACCATGCAAGAGGTTGGTGATTTAGGTTATACAGCAGCATCTGTTGCTCCTATAACAGGCGAAGCGATTGCGATTAAAGAGTTGCCACAAGATTTAAATACAGTAGCTGAATTATTTAAACAAGGTTATTCAGAAATGGATTTTAAAAAAATGGGTTTAGGTGCTTTATTCACAGCAGCAGTAGCAGCAGGTTTAATTCCAGTTGCTGGTGGTTTAGCTAGAATTGGAAAACAGCCACTTAAAAAAGCAATAGGTGCTTTAGGTGATATAAAAGGCACAGCAAAAACTAATGATTTTTTTAGTCAACTTGATTCGGGAACTATACAAGACAAGAACTCATTAAATTTTTTAAGAGACCAAGTAGAAAATAAATTAGATGAAGCTATGATAAATAGACCTGAAGGTGTAAAATTTTCATATGAAGAAAATGAATTAACAGGAATACTTAATGACTTAGATGACATTGAAAAAAATAATGTATTTCCTGCGACATTAAACTTTGAAAATATAGATGCAAAAGAAATATATGAAAATAAAATTGCTAAAGATATTAAAGAAATATATGAAGTTCCTGTTGATAATAAAGGTTTAGGAGCAGTTAGAATGAACAGGGACATTCTTAGAGAAGAGTATGGTATTGATTTAGATAAATGAACCAAGAACAATACAGAAACCTTTTATCTAAAATTGAACAAAAAGATAAAGCAGGGACAGATGTTTATCCAGCATTAGCGATAGGTTCTGGTTTTATGCCAAGTGCAGGTATATCTGATGTTTTAGGTTATGCACCAGACCCTTTAAAAAAAGGCAAAACATTACCATCTTTTAGTGAAAATATTGCAAGTGGAAAATATTTGGATGCAGGATTGCAAACCATAGGAGCATCAGGAGATGTAATGTTAGCAGCATCACCAATGTTTCCTCCTTTGTTGTTACCAGCAGTTGCAGCAAAAACTATTAGCACAGGTGGTAAAGCATTAAAAAAAGCACTAGATTTAGGAGCATTACCTAAAAAAACTGAAACAGCCAAATTAGGTGCATTACCAGAGAAATCTACAATTCAAAAAATTCAAACACTTAAGTCAGATTTTAACAATACAACTTCTGAAACACAAAAGGCAAAAATAGCAGAACAAATTAGTGTTCTTAAAAATCAACGACAACAAGAGGTTGAACAAATAAGAAAAGAAGCAAATATAGATAGATTTGGTTATGACCCTAATGAAAAAGTAAAAGAGGTTGAAACAAGTTATAGATTAGAATACCATCAAGCACGAGGTCCTAATGAAGCAAATCCAGTAAGACTTGATGACTTAACTATTGACACCAAAGGTAATCAAGCAGGTTATCCAGAAAATTTTTATAGTTCTGAAGGTCAAAGAATATATGCACCAAAACCAAGATTTGCAAATGATGAATTTGGTATTGCCAATGATGAAAGTTATAAAAAAATTATAGCCATGCGAGGAAAACCTGATGCTGAAGTAACAATATATAGAGCTGTGCCTAATGACCCTAAAATTACAACAATAAATACTGGCGACTTTATAACTTTAAGTAAAAAATATGCAGAAATGCACGGGGCAAGTGGGTATGATAATTTAAAAATTAATAGAGAATTTAATATCCCACAAGGCAAACCACTAACAAAAATATTAGAAAAAAAAGTAAAGGTTAAAGATGTTTACTGGGACCAAAATGATGTTAATGAATTTGGTTATTTCCCACAAAAAAATAAAGAAACAGAAACTCTAGGTGCATTACCAAAACAAACTAATAATTTTAATATTTTGAGAAAAGATGCGTCTATTCAAATAGACAATCCTGCAGGCAAAGATGCTATTACTAATGAAACATATGTTCAAAAAAAAATAAGACAAAACAATGAATATAAACAAAATAATCCTAATTCAGGACCTATAGGATTATATGAAGGGATAACAGGTAGAGCTAATAATATAAAATTTAACCCTGAAGAATTAATTAATATTAAAGGGGAAATGGGAGAAGAAGTTTTTAGAATGTCTGGAAATGCAGGTAAAGAAATGGCTAATAAATTACAAGCATTAAAAAAATCAATTAAAGAAGATGGTTACAAACCTACGAATATAAAAATAACAGTAACGGAAGATGGCACAGCATATATAACAGAAGGCAATCATCGTTTAGCAGAAGCATTACAATCAAAAAGACCTGAAATAATAGCTGATATAAGTTATTTGCGAGGTGGTGAAACTGCTGATGGAATTTTAAATCCTAAAAAAATAGGTATTCAACCAAATAAAGAAACAGAAACTCTAGGTGCATTACCAAAACAAACTAATAAAGTTACAGACTAATTTACAGCAACAGCAATAGCAGTAATAACTATGCTATTAAATACTTCATTATCCCCATAAGGATTATGCCCAGTTGTATGACAACCAGACATAATTAGGAATAATATTATAATAAATAACTTATTCATTTTTTCCCTCTAATTTTTTTAAATTACTTTCACAACTAACTAAATGTAAAAGTAAACCTGATGGAATAGTATAGGCATTATCTTGACATATAGTTATAGCATCTTTTAAATGCACCATCGCTAATTGTATTTCAATGGGTGTTTTTTTATCCATATTGTTCTCCATTATCATTAGATATTTTAAAAGTTGTTTTATCTACCTTTAAATATCTAGCATAACATAATAACATCCATACGACTTGGTCATAAGGTTTTTGTGCAGTTTTACAGAAATTAAAAGTAAGGTCATGCCTTTCATAATCTTTAGTTTTAGGCACATATCTTTTTAAAACAAAGGTTTCATGGTCATAAGGTGCAAGACCATTAAATTGTATCTCATCACCTTTATAAGTTTCGTCTTTAAAATTAAAAGTATTTTTTAAACCACGATAGAATGCCATTAAAGTGTCCCATTCTGTTTCTGTAAAGTCCTCTGTCTGATACCAGTAATTACTATATCCCATGTTTCTTCTCCCTTTCTATTACTTCATGCACTAAAATATTTAATCTTCTTTTAGCTTGATGAACTATTAATTTTTCTATTTTAAATTTACTATGTTTACTATCTACATATTTATCTTTTAATTCTTGTAAGATTTTAATGTATTCAGCGAACAAGTTATAATGTTGGGCGATAGATATATTCAATCGCCTAACAACAAAAGTATCGTGATAATGACTTAAATTTTCCATTTATTTCTCCTTGTGCAAAAAGGGGAGTGGAAACTCCCCATAGTTAATTATTTAGAAATCTTTACAAGTGTTCTGTAATGAAGTCTTTGTATGTTATAACCACCTGCTAAAATAGTTTCTATTTTAATAGCTTTATTACCATTATCAGTTTCAACATTGTAATAACCATGAAAACCATCAGAAGTTGTTTCTAAGTTAGATTTAAGAACCATAGTAATTCCAGCTTCTTCTAACTTTTTTG
>VTLG01005253.1_pt1 | contig 30814 bp, 57 predicted proteins | sample 4694571 | NCBI WGS metagenome assembly VTLG01 (sample SAMN12604809, study PRJNA352737) | marine metagenome | biome: ENVO:00000447; feature: ENVO:00000209|ENVO:00000569|ENVO:01000036; material: ENVO:00002151; isolation source: viral sequences binned using virsorter ...
GAGCCATCATCTCCCTTGCAGAGTTGTTTACTCCGCTAGGAGGCATTCCCTCTGGCCAGCCATCAGGGGCTGTCGAGTTGTTACTCGCTGCCGTTGTACTCCAGGTTGATATTTTACTCATTATTATTGTACTCCCATAATTTCTTCAAATACACTTTTTTCTTTAATAATATTATTTTGTTTTATATTTTTTTTTCCTTTAAAAAATTCCATTAATAAATCAGGTTGTTCTTCTAGTAATTGTGAAGGAACCTCACTTCCTTTTTTATATTCATAAAATTGTTTTATTCTTGCATCTATTCTATCTTTATATTGTTTTTTTAATTTTTCTCTTTCTTCTTCTGTTAAATTACGATCCTTGATAATTTGTTTAGCTCTTGTTTTTGTTTCGTCAATTTCCCTTTTCATCATTCTTAAATTCGTAGCTCTACTTTTTTTAGGATCAACTGGATATAAGTTAACACCTACTAATCGCAACGCTGTTTGTGTTTCGCTTAATCTGGGATCGCCATATATATCTACTTCTCCTCTTATCTTTTGTAAAAGTTTTCCAGCAAACCCTATATCTGTAACCCAAGTCGGTGCGGACATTCTCCATAAATAATTAAACATATCTGCTACTTGCCTTTCAGGGGGGTCCTCTGATTTGACAATTTCTTTTTGTGTAAAAGGATCAATATTAGATTGTATTGCAGTTATCATCTGTGGAACAGGTCCTCCTAATACTCCACTCGTTGATAAAGCATCTCGAAGTTGAGCATCAGTTGTATCTGTTACTAATTGCTGATACATTCCCCAAGGAAGAAAAAAACTATAATCCATCGGTTGCCATCTTCCATGTTTATCTTTAACTGGCATAATCAACGCATTGTTTCTTCTGCGTAACCATTCAGGCAATGATTCTTTTAATTTTTCTACATCCGAATAATCCACATCATAATTTTTAGCGATATAAGTGTGCATCGCAGTAGGAATCATAATATACGGCAACATTTTAGATGGTCGCTTAATCATTGTTTCCAATAAGTTTGGCAATACTTTGTAATAAAAAGTCATGAAAGGAACACCTATGGGTGCATTTCTTAAATATCTTACACTTTTTGGAACTAATGAATAATCAAATAAGGTTTTTTGAGCGGACATCGCTGCATTAGCTTCATTCACCCCTTGTTTCATTTCATCAATAAGTTTGGCTGTCTTGCCTAGAACTTCCATAAATTGATAGGACCAAGTAGCTCCTTCAGGAATGATAGAACCAATAGATTTTGCTTTATCAAACCAGTTTCCTTTAGCAGCCCTTGCTTTTAACAATGCTCGATTAATCTCTATCATTTCATGTCGAGCAAAAGTTGTGTTATTTACTCCCCATTTTCGAGCAATTTGTGAATAGGGTCCGCCTTTCACTATATCAGTCCATGCTTCAATTACTCTTGGAAATACCCTTGTCATTGGAACTCCAGATAAATTGAGAAGGACCATATTGGAAATAAAGTTACGAATTTGAGTAGGAGGGTTTAAGGCCACCTTACTCATTTTCCAAATCTTTGTTCCTTTAGTAGCCCATCCTTCTGGTCCAAGTAATTTGGCTGCGAAACTTTCATCTTCTAACATATTATAAGTTCCAACCAAATCATCGTATATTTCTTTGCGAACAAACATACCACGCAAATTTCCATATTTCAGAGTATCGGGAAGTTTTTTATAGTCCCCAATTTTTTTTCCTTGGAGATTATTTATATCAATATGTTCATCAGCCGCTTTTATCATGTCATCAGCTTCTTTAATTAATTCTGCATCGCCTTTATGATACTTTTTAATCCAGTCCGCTTCTTGTTTAAGATAAAAAGGTGTTACATTTTTATAACGACCAAAACTCATCAAGGAAGGTTGAAAAGCCCAATCGGAATCTTTAGCTATGGCTGAAAACAATTCCAGAGTTGTTAAATCTCTTAACTCTCTATTAATTCCACTATAGCCTAAAAATGCAGGATCAGTTATTTCTCCTAATATTTTTCTTTCTTTATCAGTTAATAATTTTCTAGCTTTTGCATAGTCAAAAGGTTTTGTTGTATCCAAATGCCGTAAATAAATACGAGGCAAATAGGAATATTCATTTGCTTTAAATGCTTGAGGATCAAGTATTCCCTTATCTACTAATTCTCTACCAACTCTTGAAAAATCTTTTTTAAGGTTTTTAGCTTGCCGTTTAACATCTGAACTTTTAATAGCATTAAATCCTTCGATGATTTCTTTCTTATCTCTGGATGTTAAATATTTAAAAGCAGCCTGTTTATCGGTTTCTGTAGCTCGACCAAAAGTTTTAAAAATATTTTTAGCAAATTTTTCTACTTCTCCTAATCGCCCTAATGTACGATAGCGTAACATTAAATATCTTTTCTTTCCAGGAAGGTTTTTTAATGGACCATACCAGGGAAAAAATTTATTACCGACAAATTCTATTGCTCTATTAGCTGCTCGTTGAAATATGTTATCAGATGTTTCTGCTCCAGAACGAGTTGCTATATCCACATCTCTTTCAATTCCACCAATTAAGTCATCAACTTCTCGTCTTGCAGACGCTTGAACTTGTGCTTCAGCAATTATATCTTGTTCTTTTTGAACATACTTTTTAAATCCAGTTGGTTCTTGTTTTTTAGGAACAAATCTTCCTGCGGCTTTTGCACCAGCAGATATGACTGTTTCAAAAAATGCTCCTAGTCCTGCTCCTTCTAAAGTCATTTTTAATCGAGCTTGTGCCTCTGTATCTTCTGGATCAGCTTGTAAAAATTCAGCTACGGGTTTGATAAATTCAGGTCCATATTCTGTTGCAAGTGTTGAAAGTCTTGATTCATAAGGTGAAAAAGCCATTTGCTCGGCTACTACCCCTGTTGCTGTACCTTTAGCAATCTTACCTGCCATGGTTTTAGGAGCTACTCCAGCCAATGTTAATGCTTTATTAACTCTGGTAATAGGAATGGCAAAGCCACCAATATCTCTAATTACAGAACCACCCCAGTAGGTAGGTTCTTCTACCCTAGGTAGTTCGATTGATCTTTTACCTTCACTTTCTCTTTTTTTTCTAGCTTGAAGATATTCTTCTCCCCAAGCAAACCTTGCTCCATCTTCATCTACAACTATTCCTCCTTGAAAATTAGCAGGTAATTTTTCAAAAGTTTTGGATTCTATAAATCTACTTAAATCCAATGTTCCTTGTGAAACATCCCTAACTGCCCCCATCGCAGTTCTAAATATTTCTTCAGGAATAGATAAATCTTCTTCTTTAATTTTAGATGTATCAATATCTTCTTCTTGTTGTATTCCCATGATTTGAGAAAAAATAGAATCAGATTTAATTGGAGATTTTTCTTCTCCCATTATTTGAGAAAAGGTTACCATATTTATTTCCTTTTGCGTGGATTAGGATGTAACTTAATTTTTTCTTTTTCTTTTTCTATTATAATTTCTTTTTGAACTTCTTCTTCTGTAACTGGCTCCCATTTATCTAGCCCTGGTCCTACCCATTTATAGTGTTTTCCATCTTCTTCATTAAGGACAATAACCCCAGGTTCTAATTTTTTACCATGTTTTTTTTCAAAATCTTCTTTTACTTCATCCGATATTTCGACTGTTTCTTCTTCCTGGCCGTTTGAAGTTTTTACATTTTCTGTTTCATATAATTTCATATCTTCTTCACCATACAATCCAGATTCAGCACCTATTCTATCAAATTCTTTTATTTTTTCTGTTATATCTTCACTTGTATATAATGATTCCCCATACATGTCGGTAGCAGTCATTAGATGTTCAGTAATACGATTTAAAAATCTTTTTCTATTATAGGTATCGGTGCCTGAAGCAGTTGTTAAAACAGAGATGCGATCATCAATCATTTTAGATCGTCTATTAAATTCATCTTCTTTTATTATACCTTTATCAAACTGTGTTTTAAGAATATCTCTATCTGCAAATAATTTACCAACAGGAGATTCATAATCGGGTTTTGCTTCCCCTGTATATGTTACTTCTCCAGTTCGTTTATTTATTTTTGCAATACGACCATCATCTAATACTTTGAAATCTGTGGTCATTAATTCTTCTTGAAGATAATCTCTTTCCCCTTGTCTTTTTCCTGCCACAACACTAGCAGCTATTTCACCAAAGGTTGGGGCTACGGGTCTTCTTCCTGCCATCGGTCCTATTTGCTGTAAAATTCCCTGACGAATCCTACTCGTTCGAGGATCAGAACTCATTATAGTTTCTTTAATTGTATCTAATAATCCCATTATTGTAACATTCCTAGTAATCCACCACCTAATGCCCAGTAAGGATTAGCTGAACCCATCATGCTTCCAATCTCTGCTCCTGCCAGTCCACCAGAAAGTAGTCCTGCTGCAAGGTTTCGTTGAAGGGGTTGTATTCTTTCTCCTGTTTGTCCATAAGAACCACCAGTTGCCGCTTGATAGGCTCTTAACTTTTCATAAGGCAGTTGTTGTTGGTATTGGTATCGTTGCATCGCATCGGCTAATGCTGCTTCTTGCAATGCTTCTCTTTCCGCTCCCACTTGTCTTAATCTTCCAATGTCTTGATAGTCAGCTTGTGCGAGTTGTGGTGCTTGGAATAGGACATTCTGCATGTTTTGTCGTTCTGCCGCATATTGTGGAGCATAGACTTGGTTGGCTAAATTTCCTAACTCTCTTGCGAGCACGGCTTGGTTCGCACCGCTACCGTATCGTCCTGCTTTAGAAAATTCAGACTGTACGCCTGCGGTTACATCACCTGCCATTTGGTTGTATAGTCCCTGTAAATAAGGATTGGTTGCTGGTGATAAATATTGTCCTTGTGCTTGTTTGAGTAATTCGGATTGAGCTTGTTGCAGTAAAGGGGAACCTGCCGTTGCCCGTGTCTGTGCCGCAGTTAGGGCGGTTTCCGTCTGTGGAGAGAATCCTACATAGGTCTGACCTGGATAATAACTTGGTCCTGGTTGTCCGTATAATGATTCTGCTCTCTCAAATCCTTTTGTCAGATAGGGCTGTTGCGTTGCCCACGGTTCAATATTCTGAACTGATCTTGCTTCTCCTGCTCCTTTACTCATAAATTTTCCTTAACTAATACTATGTGTTTGGGCGTGTAATCCTTGAGCCATCTTGACCACCCCTTGCGGCCAACTAATTCTATGCGATGGCATTTATTAAGTTTTGCCCATTGTTCAATTTCATTTTTAATTTTTTTAAACCAGCTTTTCATGTTATCTCCTCCTGCGAGAAAATACCGACAAGCTCGTTTCTGCGGATAGTCCACTATTTCTGTAACAATGGCTGCTTCCACCTTTTCTTTTTTCTTGCTCCAACTAATCCATAACTGCATCTTGCCGTTAATTAGACTGTTGAGAACATCCTGGGAGGTGTAGGCATTGCCGTCCATCTCCAATGGTTTTTCCAAATGTCCTTCAACCTGTTTCCATAAGGGTCCAATATGCTCTATGGGAACAAAGGATATTTCACTATCCGATGATGATGTAGGCGAAGTTTTGGTCTGTGTTTGCACTTGAGGCATGGGTTAAAGTCGCACTCCCATCCGCTCTAGCCGATACATACAAGTTAGCTCTGGCTGTTGCTCCGTTTGCCGTAATCGGCATAAACAAAATAACACTATTGCCACCTATTCTTGCATCGGTTAAAGTAGTTGTCGTTGAACTCGCTGTTAAAGTTACCGTTCCTGTGGAGTTCAGTTTCCCAGAAATGGTGTTATTGAGATAAACACTTACGATACGCAAATGCTCGTCATTGTCTGGTAAGTATAAGGGTGCTAATGGATATTGATTAACAGCCATTACGCAGACGCTACATAAATATCCAAATCAACTGTTTGAGCCGAAGTAACGGACCGTCCCTTGACTGAAGTTAAATCAGCTACACTTGGAGCGGATACCGTTCCACTTGCTACTGCATCCAACATCGAGGAAGCTCCGCTTACAATAAGGGATTTTCCTGCATCCACTACTATCCAAGCGTTCTCCGCAGCTCCTGTAAGATTGATATATGCTCCATAAGTATCATCCTTATTAGTGATACGAATATACTTGACATCACCTGTAATGAATTGTCCTGCACCTGCTACGGTACTGAAATCCATTAATGCTATTGTTGAGTTGTCGCTTGGCAGCGTAACAATGCGGTGAGAAATCTCGTTAATGCTAGAGATGGAAAGAATGTTTTCATTTCCCTGGTCTATGTTATTTAATAAAATTTCTTCCTTGATTGTAACCTTTAAGGTTGCTGCTGTAATTGTTGTTGCCATTATCCCTTCCTCATTTTCTTGAATGTTTTTGCTAAATTAACCCTTCTTGATAGTTTTGTATTTCCTGTTTTTTTAGCTTTCTTTGCCATAATGTTTAAATCTTTGCTTGATAATTTTTCTTTACCTTTAATCAGTTTCATGCGTTTAGCAGTTGCTCGCAATGCTCCTGGTTTCTTAACTGCTCCTTGAATCCAATTCTTTTTAGGTCTTGCCATTATCGTAATCCTTCTGGTCTAGCGGATACATCCACGCCCTTGAGGGTGGTGAATGATCCTGTTGATGTGCATCGCAAACGATGAAAACGGCTTGTTGACCGTATCGGTGTTGTTCCTGTATCTGTCATGCTGACTGCTGTTCCTACTGTTTGGGTGTCCGCCTGACTTGCTCTTGTAATTGGTGTTACGGTTGTTGTTCCTCCGTCAATGATCGGTGTTGCCGATGTAAGGGTGGAACGCCTTCCTTTTGCTCCTTCAAATTCTGTTGTGTCTATGGTTGCCGTGGCATTAGTTCCAGCCAGTTTTCCAAATTTATGAGAACCATTGAAACCACCTATGCCAATATCTCCATCTAGCCATGCCCATGAATCCAGGGAATAAGGAAGTGCATCCAAATCCGTTGAAATTTCATCGAGGGCATCCAAGGAAAAGGCTTCTTGAGCTGATGTATTCATAAACTCAAAATCAATTTCCCCTGTGGACCAACGATCCAAACTGTAATTGTAAATCATTAGCTTGTTATTAGTGGAACCGTCAAACCCTTCTCCTGCATAACTCCACATGACTGTAGTATTTTTAGGATCAATCGCTGCACAAATTCCATCGAGTTTAGCTCCAATCAAGTCATTGAAGAAATATTTGTTAACCTTGTTCGCTCCGATAGGCTTCACATTGATACCATCAAACATATAGAAACCGTCATCAGATAAAAAGAAAACCAATCGCCCCCAAGCTGTTATGCTTCGAGGTGCGAAACTTCCTAGATTATCAGCCGCCTTGTCAAACTGAAAGATCAGAGGAGTGCCTACATAAGTACCACGAATGATACTTCTTTCTGTAATGATGGTGAGGTATTCTCCTCCGATCAATCCTGTAATCGGACCTACTGCTGAAACTAAATCTTGAAAATCGGATTGGGATGATTGTCCTCCATCTTCCCATGTAGCCGTATCATTCAACCCACTCCAACGAACACGCTGCTTGTTAACAGTATATTGCTGTAGCTTATGGGTTTCTGATCCGCTTGTTGCCGATAAAGTGATTACTGTTCCTGCAATAGCATTAGCTCGGGAGGTTGCTAATTTTATTGTATCGGCATCCACCTTAATCACATAGTAAACAGAGCCGTTAGTTAAATTCGTTAAACTTGTATTACCGTTATTGTCATAGACCACAGTATAACCTGTGAGCCATCCATGTGCAGTAATGGTTATTTCATTACTTGAAATGGCATTTGAATCAAAATTCTTTGCTGTTTGATATTCCTTGGTAAATCCTGTCATCAGGAAATCTTTAACCGTAGCCATGTATTTGGCTTGTGGTGCTGTTCCTGTTGTTGTTGTAATATTGGCAAACAAGGAAGAATTATCCAAGTCAAACTGCTGAATGGGATTTACATAATTTGTTGCAAAAACATTAGAGCCAAATTGTGTAAAGCTCCAATAAGTTCTATCGTTTTCTGTATCCAATCCGTCATAACCTGCCGCTATGGAAACATTCGACCAGGTTTGATCTGACGCATATTTATATAGTTTTGCCTTATCCCCAGAAAATAATGTTGTATCGGTCTTACCGTTCTCATCAATGGCAAAGGAAGTGAATAGTCCTCTTGCCTCATTGGTAAGAGCATCACTTCTTGACGCAAAGTTTGGTAACGCCCTGTAGCCATCAGAGTTCGGTATGACATTATTCGCCTTTGTCGCCCCTCCACTCATGAATGGGTTGGCATCTGGAATATAATCGCCAAAAGGAATCATTACGCAGTTACATTAGTTTGTGGCCAACTTCTTGCTTTGGCAAATGCCCCCGATGGTGTCATTTGTAACGGGGAACCAGAATGTTTTTCTTTTGCATCGCCATCTTCCGCATTACGAACAGCCGTCTGATACATTTCTGCCCATACGGGTAATCGTTCATCGGCCATGATGAAAGGTTGTGCCTCTAACAGGCAACCATATAAATATAAATCAGGGTAATTTTTTAGAATTTCATTGGTAGTATTAGTTGTACTTAACCCCTGCACTTTCTTGTAGTAGCACATTTCTATTTCACTATTACTTGATGGTGTCGGTCCAAACATAATATTATCACCAAGAATGGTGTAGTAAATGGGACCTGCATTTCCCTGACTGTGATATATCCTGCTAATTTCATTAGGGGACATATACTGAAGAAAATTCTTACTACCTGAATTAAGTTGAACATAAACAAATTGCAGATAATCGCTTGGCAGAGGAATCTTATTGTTTCCCCCTGTAGCATTGGTTGTGGTAATGATGATGGTCGGTCTTAAACGCAGTTCTCTTGCGTGTCTTGCCTCTGTTAAATCTATAAAATCATCGAGATAGCTCGTTAAATCTGTTCTGTTCAGATAGTTGGCTACTGCTGTTTTTAAGTTTGAATACGAATCTAATGCCATTATACATTTCCTTGCCAAATACGAAACGCCCTGTTGTCAGGATCATTTACCCATTTCTTAAATCGTGCTTTATCTTTCACAGCTCCGTGAGGGTGCATGATGCCTTTCTTCACTAATTGTTGAACAACAACCAATGGAATGCTCGCAGCATGGTACCAATCCTTTTTCTTATTATGAAACTCACCCAAGTTGCGTCTAATTTTATTTTCTTCTAAAACTGGTTGAACATCCTGTGTAGTTTCAATATGGATTTTTCCCTCACTATCATCGCTATGTAAAATAGTTTTTGTAATGCCTGTATTTTCAATAGGTATTTTTTTACTCACTATTCAGACATCTCCGTTACTGATATTTGTCCTGCTCCTGTTGCATACGCTGAAATGGTATCAGAAGGACTGACTTTGATTGTTATATCTCCATCCGCACTTAATAACATGCCATCTTTGCTTGCTGCGGTTCCCTCTACTTTGAAGTAACAATCAACAGTTGTTGAAATATTCACAACATTGATTTCCGCACTAATTGCAGTCGTTAAAACACCCGCACCAGAATGGTCCTGAACAGTATATTTAATTGGTCTATAATAATATACTCTTGCCATGATTTTCCTTATCTGCGAATGATGTAACTCAAATCTGCTGTAGTTGAGGCAGATTGTTCACCGTTACTTTTTAAGTTGATTGCATCTCCAGCCTCTAATTGTATGGTGCTGGCAATAGATAGTTCTACTCCAGTTTCATCGGCTGTAGCATCAGCTAAAGTTGCATCCACTCCTGTATCCGAACCATTTTTCATAATGTCGAAAGTTGTTGTTGCATCAATAACTGTATGACAGTTAATCCAGATTGCTTTGAGTATTCCTCTATCAGGAATCACGCATACTGGGCTTTCGTTGTCTGCTGTTTGAATGGCAGTCATGTTGCCACCCATAATAAAATAATCGTTTAATGTTCTCATAGTTTATTTCCTCTATCGTTCTGATCTTTCGATCTTCAATAAATAAGGGGCCTATAAAGGCCCCCTAGGTTTTCTTAACTTAACCTAAAATTAAGAAGATGTTAAATCTGCAACAATACCTGATGCTGCTTGATTGCGTGATACAAGACCACCTTCAACCAATAAGAGCATGTGAGTATTATCACCAGTTTTTGCTAGTTCGTGAGTTTGGAAATTTCTCAAGAAATTGTAACCCCAGTATTCACTATCAAGAACAAATGCCGATCTATTCGACATGAACCTGTTAGGAACAACTGACATTTCTCCAAAATCTGAAACATAGACATCAACTGCCGCTATTACTGTTTTAGCAGGAACATCACGAATTGCCGTGCTGTTGCCTGTGAAAGTAGAAAGTTGTTGCTTGTTGAATGCACCAACCATGATAACATCAGGGTTTCCGCCAGAATCATAAGCCGCTTTAATAACTGCTTTTAATTGTGATTCTGCGAAAGCTCTTTGTGTACCATTAGTTCTGGAATTAGAACCATCTCCTGTGGGAGCTGATCCGCCTGTTCCAACGCTTTCGTTAGTTGCGATCCAAGTCATCACTCCGCCAGTTCTTCTGGCTGCGGAAGATGAACCTGCCGCTTTAGCTGTGTTAGTTGATGTTAGTGCAAATTCTACATCTCTCTTTAACTCCTTCGCATTTTTCGCAAGGAGATACGCTAATTCCGTAGTTCTTCCTGCTGCATCTACTGCATCATCTGTACCTGTTACGATAAAGTTTTTTGCAGAGATTTGCGTGTAGTTGTTTCTCTCTGTTGTAGCGGTTGAAGCCGTACCTGAATAATCATCACCTTCAATTTGTAGGTTATCTGCTGCACTAGCAAGTGAATCTGTTAACCATTTGAATTGAGTATTATGGGCTTTGCCTTTACCGCACATCGAGAAAAATGGAGTTTCCGTAGGAGAGATGTTGTAGATGATATTCGCTAAATCCTCACGGATTCCCGACATATCATAAGTATCAAAAGTGCCTCCTGGTTGAGCCATTTGATTTTCCTCCTATGTGTTTATTTTTGTGAAGCCTCCAACCATGCTTTCATCGCATCTTTAGTCGCCTGGTTATTACCCCTGTTACTAAATTTGCGTTGTTGGTTTAAGGCCTTGTCCATAGGTCTCATTTCACTTTCATCTACATTTTGAGATCGGCTCGTACTTGCAACCTTGGGAACCTTCCTCACTTTCTTTCCCTCTAACTTTGCTGTGCGTAATTGGTCCATTCGCATGGCATCATACGCCATCAGTACAGTTCGGTGGTCGGTAAGTGCGTTCAGTTCTTGGTCGCCAAAACCTTTGTTTTTCAAGAAATTCGTTAAGTCCCTTCTGGTTTTTTCCCCTTTAACGGGATCACCAAAAATGGGTGCCTTCTCTGCTAATAATTCTTGTTCCTTTACAAGAACATTCTGAAGTTTTTGCTGATAGACTTCTTCGTTCTTACGCTTTTCTGATTCTAACTCGGTTTTAATTTTTGCTTGAGCGTCCCTCTGTTTTGATATTTGAGCTTGCCTGCGAACATACTCGGCTGGGTCCTCATTGTAAATGCGATCCAATTCCGCCTCGTCCACTTTCGGCTCTACCATTTGAGATGAAAGTTCATTTAACCGTTGAACATATTTTTCTCTCTCTTGATTTGCCACATTCATCTGATCCATTATCTTCAATCGTTCCTCCTCAACGGATTTACGATCTTCGGATAACCTCGCAGATTTTTGTCGGTAATCAGAATCTTTGGAGTAACCTTTCGTCAATTCTTCGAGGGTAACTTTATGCATCTTGCCATTGACTTTGACTTCATAAAGTTTCTCGTCTTGCGAAGTTGTGGTTTCCTCGGATACTAAATCCAAATCGTCAGGGGTTAATTCCTGTGGGTCAACACTTTTCGTTTCTTCTTTGGGTGGTGATCCCTGCTCCTCGTTCCCTGTGGCCTTGGAATTATCCAAAAGGTTGACGAGAGCTTCTTCTGCTTGAAATTGATTCAATGCAGATTCCTTTGCAGGCGTGTCTGCCATTGTTCTCTCCTTTAATTTTAATTAAAATTAATGATACAAATTATCTTTGTGCTCTTTAGATAATTGCTTGTTCGCCAATTTTCCTGTTTCTGCAACAGAAGTAATTTCGTTGACAATCATATCTAAAGCCTTTGAGAGTGTATAAAGCCACTCTCGTGCTTCCGAATCACGCATAGGCGAATTTTTCCATTCAAGGTCAATCGCCTGACGGATTCTTTTCACCGCATTGGTGAAAATCTCATCCTCTAAAAATCTTTTAGCTTGTATTCCTTTTGACTTTTCTTTGTCTAAACCCATTATAAACCGTAACTATATCCAGCTTTAGCTCCTGTTTTAGCTGTATCTTTATATTTGGCTGTTTCTTTTTTTACTTGATCTTTTTTTTCTTGTTTGTCTTGTGCTGTATCTTTATAAGTAGTTTTAGAAGTATCTTTTTTAGAGGTATCTTTTATTTTTTTCCATGATTCTTTTAAATCTTTTTGATATGGTTTTAAATGATTAGCTTTTGCATTAACAATTTTATCATACCATTCTTGATTTAATTTATTTGGAATTGTAGATGTATCTCCCGATTCTGCTGCTGCTTTAATTGTATCAATAGCATCTTGCATAGAACCAGAAGCAACAACTTGTCCATATCCTGTTACAAATTTCCCATCATTTTGATAATGTCCTCCTGATGAGGTATGATAAACTAATTCATTATCACCTATACCTGAAGGAGCATACTGATTCATTAATGTGCTTACTTTTTTAAATGTCCCTGGAATATTTGAAGTTCCTTCTACTTTATTATATTTTGTATAATAATTATTATCATTTAATGTTTTTGATAGTTCTAATGTTTCTCTGTATTTAGGAGAAAAAGACATCATAGACATTTCCCCAGGTCCCCCTTGAGAATACATTCCTCTACTACTTAATGCGTCTATATAATTATTATATTGTCTATCATTAAGCATTTGAGCTGGACCTGACAACATACTTCCCCACAAACCTTTTCCCTCTAATGTATTTTGCATCGGTCCCATCATTCTACTTGAATCTTTATCTATGTAACCTTTTGCTTTTCCAAATGCAATCAGTTCCTGTTCCGTCATTTGGTTCATTGGCTTTCCTGTGGGATAAGTAAAGATGTCTTGTGTAAAATCATTACTATCAAAAGTTCCATAAGGAGTGGATACGGTATCCTGAACATTTGAACTATAATCAACCCCACTTGGGGTTACGCTCTCACTTACGGTATCTGTTTGTGTATCTGTTGTAATGGGTGTTACTCCAGGAGCTTGTCCTGGAACGCTTACTTGATTTGTTGCTGGATCAAGGACGAAAGGATATTGTCCAAATCTTCCCCAATATGGGTCTTTTCCAGCAATATCTGAAGGTGTTAATCCTTGGTTAAGAAGGCTTTGATAATTCGGCATTGTATATTCATACCGCATCAGTCCCATGCCTGGTGGATTTATTCCTAATAAATTTTGTAAATAAGGATTCTGTGCCATTATCGTCCACCATTGGTTTTAATCAAGGCTGTTTCAATTTCGGCAGCTTTACGCAATTCGGTTGAATCTATTTTCTCCGCCTCTATTTTCAGTTTTGTTTCCAGTTCTAAAATCTTCACTTGCATGTCCACCATCATTTCCTCTCGCTTCTGTTGGAGAGTAGCGATTGTTTTTTCCTTCTCTGCCTGTATCTCCGCCATCGCTGTTTGGATTAACGGATCAGGTTGTGGAGGAGGTGGAGGTGGTGCTGTTTCAGGATTAACAAAGAATGGCTCTGCTGATTTGAAACCAGCGTTGATAACCAACTTCTCTAAAGTATTATAGATTTTTTGTTCATCCACCAAGCGACCATATCCGCCTTGTTGAATTAATGTTTTCTGTATGTTTAAAATTTGTGAAAGTAATGCAACACGCTGATCGGTATTACCCGTTCCAAGACCAACTTGAATGGATACATCCATGTCATAGTTCTGCCAGTCTTTTGGATTCATTTTGTAGAACTGATTGCGAAGCCTGATTGTTCGTTCCTCATCCTGGTATTTTGTTACCAAGTGCATGATGCTGCGGAACATATCCTTCACGCCCGTTTCTGCAAAGATACGAGCTATCAATTCAATTCGTTGTGTCGCTGCGTTGACCAAGGCATTTACGCCTGTGGCAGTAGTGTGTGATTTTTGTATCACATTTGGATCGGCTCCCATTTGGGATCGGGAAATTCCTGTTCGTGCCTCTTTCAGTTGGTCAATTTTTTCCAACATGGAAAGACCTTCATTCAAGAAACTTGGAGTTGCCAAAGGTGTTACCGCTCCAGGTCCTTTCACTCGGACAATGCCGCCAGGTCGTGATGTGATTAAGTCATCCAAATTCACTTGGCCGTCAATAACGACATTCCTTGCATTGTTCTGCAAGTACATGTTGTCCATTGTTTGTCGTAGGACAGTTGATTTGATAAGTTGTAAATCCATGACCAAATCCGCCACACTCATTCCAAAGAATAAATGAGGCATAGGAATTGGAGTTACCATGGAAAATGGAATGTCATCTATGGGTTCGTTATCCAGTATGTAATTTCTATTGCCAGCCATCGTAATTTTACGAAGCTGTGCTTTTCCGTTTCCGTTGTAATCTAACCGAGCGTAACATTCCATCAGTTCGATGTAATCCGTTGACTTGTCAATGGATTGAAATTCTATTTGGGGATCGGCTGTTTCGTACAGCTCCCTTGTTGTGTGTTCCTGATTGTAAAAACTGTTTGTGTAAGTGGGAAGTTTGCTGACTACTTTCTTGGAATAGCCCATGTTTAACAGTTGTGTTCTTGTCCTGAACAGTCGGTGGGCAAAGAACTGGGCATCCTGAATGTTGATCGCATTTCGTGCAACATACACATCCTCTGGTGCAACGCTGTCAACTTTTACTCGACCAATCTTCTTTGTTCGTGTAATCTTCACATCGTGAATATATTCTACGCCTATCTCTGTTTCTACTTCCTGCTCGTCATGTTCGTCTATACTCACTTCATCATCAATTAATAAAGTTTGGTATTCTACTTCCGTGAGTTCCTTGTATTCTTCTTCAACCTTTTTTTCTTCCTCCAGCCAGAAATGTTTGACGAAACCATTTTTCTGTAAGAGGGCATCCTTGAATAAATTATAGAGAATGAGAAAACCTGGATTGTCTTTCATAAAGACATAGTTCACATAATCGGTGCATTGGTCTGCAACCTGCTGATCCTCTGGTCCCTTGGGTTCAAATCTTACGATCTGTTCTCCTGCGGTAAAAATGCGTAGGAGTGACGGCAATATGCTCTCAATTACCTCCAATACATCTTGTGATACTACCTGTGATCGGCCTTCAACTTCATTACCATAAGGTTCTCCCAGGTAATATTTAAAGGCAGCTCTGCGTTCCTGCGGAATCTTTCCTGATAAATACCCTAAAGATTGATCCAGCTGTTGACCGAGCAAAGCGAGTATCTCTGAATCTCGCATTTTTGCCATGATTTATTAAGCTTTTCCCCAGTTTTTAGCGTGTATCCTGTCTGGATCAAATAGTTTTCCACGGGTAAGATTTTTTGTTGTCGCCCAAACCTTTGGTTCGCTTGGAACGGCTGTATATTTGCCTTTGTCATTTGGCTGTGCTGCTGCATCAAGCCTGTCAATTTCAGCGTCATACCCAGCAACCCTGTATTCGCTTCGTACAGAGCCTTTTCCGAATCTTAATCTGCCATGGTATTTTTTTCCGTTTGAAGTTCCCATTATTTCTCCCATCTAATTATAAGGGGCTGACCATCAGCTCCCACAATTTCCTGTTGGTTTTTATCACCATACACTTTTGGCACTAATTTACTAGCCGACCAATGTGCATCGTGCATCAGTAATTTTAAAGCATGGGTTTCTTCCAACCCTACTTTTCCTTTTCCCTCTTTTGACCGTTCATAGGTGTCAAGGGCTTTTTTCCTGTTATCGGATAAAATATATTCTATGCCTTCCATCTTCGCTTGGCTGTAGCGTGCCTGAAAGCCTTCCTTTGTCTTGAACCAGTCTCTGACTGTTTTCCAGCAAGGCATACCTTTCTCGGCAGTAATGGTGCGAATAGCTTCACCTGAAGCGAGCCTGTCGCATATTTGTTCCTCTAGTTCCTTTGTATGTATTTCTGGTCGTCCTGCTGTCATTAAACTATTCCCATTTTTGGATATTTTATGTTGCTAGCGAAGTTGGTTGATTGATTCAATCCAACGGCTAGATACCGAAACGCATCCGAGCCATGCGAGGCCCAGGTGTGTTTGGGTTTATTTTGTATGTGTCCTGTCCTGTCGTTTCGCTCCCATGAATATTGCCGTAGGGCTTCCAATCCCAGTTTACATTTTTCTTTGTCAAACCAGCAACGAGGCAGAATCATGCGTGCTGCATTAATTCCGTCCTCAATGGAGAGCTTGGGAACAATGGTAAAATAGAGTCCAAGATTGTTTGCAATCTCCACTCGGCTTTGTCCTGATCCCAATTCCCTTACTTTTAAATCATGAGGGCCAAAATGATTCTCATACTTGAAATCCTTGCTTGCCAGATACTTGACATAATGCTCCAGACTTTGGCCTGAATTTTCATAGTATTCTATCAAATGAATGCGGTTGCCGACATTCTGGGAAAACCAGATGGCGGTTGCATCACCAATACCCAAGTCCCAATGCGTGTTTACTTGGTACTGGGGATCGTATTCTATTTTGGTTATCTGTCCCTTCTCCGTTATATCGGAGATTGCACGGGTATATATTCCCCCTAATACCCCTGCATCAAAGGAACATTCAAATTCCTGTTCGTATTGCTCTGGGGACATGAGGGCTTTTGAGGCTTCTAACTCCTCTTCGTCTATAATTTTCGTATCACTCGCCTTGAATACAGAGGAATACCATTCCTTTGAGTTTCTTGCGTTCTCAAAAAGGTCAAAAAAGGCATTATGCCCTGCTGGAGTGCCAATCGCTATCAGCCAACCCTTTCTATCGGATAAGGCAGGCCGCAAGACCTCCCATATCGCAGGGGGCATCATCGCAATTTCATCAACCACGATGCCATCAAATCTCATTCCTCGCAGATTCTGGTAGGCATCCGCTCCAAAGCATTGGATTCTTCTCTTTCCAGGAAGATCCACCCTTAATTCTGTTTCATGATAATGAACATTGGGGATGGTTCCTGTATATTCCATCAAATAGCTCCAAGCGGTCTGTTTCGCCATCCTATATGTAGGGGCTATATAGCCATATTTGGGGCTAGAGAGGGTATTGGTCATACATTTTCGGATCAGTTCGTTGAGAACAAGGCAGGTTTTTCCAAACCTCCGATGTGCCACCAGAACATTCCACCTTTTCAGGTTATCATGTATGATCTTTTGATGTTCCCTCGGTTTGTACGGTATCGTTATTTTCACTTTTATTCCTGTTCAACACTCTCCAAATACTTGCCACTTCCCGTTCCTTGACCACGCCCCGTCCGCTATCTCCATTCGTTGGAGCTTCAGGTTCATCCAGTCCCAGGATATGGGTGGCGAAATGATTCTTGAAATTGTTGTATTTTGTTGTTCTTGGGTTTGCCTTTTTCTTATCTGGAATGACCCTTGACCTGAATTTAGGTGTCCTTAAATTCCTTGCTACTGGGTTTGATTTTCTCGCCATTACGCCCCGCAGCTTTCACACTCATCAGGACATTTGCAGTCCGCCTTTGATTCCGCTCCGCACACCGTGCACTTTTCTTCCATTCCATCCTCCAATTCAAAATCTGGTTCAAACTTCACCGTCTTATCCCGCATCAAGCTCTCAAAAGAGTTATCCTTCAATCCTAATAATAAGTTCATTAAATTATTCATAAAACCTTTATATCAAGTGCCTGCACTTGTTTAATGCTTCAGGGGTACAAAACCACTAAAGTTCTCTATTTGTTCTTCTACACCTCAATTAGAGCTAAATAAAGCTATAATATGGGTGGGGGTAGTTATTGTGTGGGTAGTTAATATTAATAAAAAATCTTGATGGGGTTGCCCCCATTAATCTTAATAAATAATCATTTACAATAATCTTTACAATAATAAATTAATGTAAAGCTGTAAAATATTAACAAATTTAGAACAATTCTAAATAAAAAAGATAAAAAAAAAGAGTTATAGGCTGTTTTGTGTTAGTTATTTAATCTTTTTTATGTATCCAGAACCTATCCAACAACCTTCACTAACCTACTCTTACAACCTAGCAACCTAGAACCCTGTTAATAAAGTAGTAAATTATTATATTAAATGTATTGACTTAATATAATATTACTGTACTTATTAGATATTAATTAACTATTGGAGTTATTATGAATGAAATAGATAAAAGAGTGAATGATCTTGTTTTGTGGCTCAATGAGAATTACAGGCAAAAAAGAGATATTACATTTACTGTGAAGCTAGGTAAAAAATATTATAAAATAATAGAGAATGACAATAGAGGGAAAGCAAGAAGCGTTTATTGTTTTATTGATTCTATTAATGGTAATATTTTAAAAGCTAATAGTTGGAATAGTCCGCATAAAAAGGTTCGGGGTTCAGTTTTAAATAATAGTGAATCTTGGAAGAAAGTTTGTTTATTGTATGGCGTAGTCTATGCAAATGGATTTTCCAATTATACGATATTTTAATGTTTATTTAATGGGAGTTAAAAAAATGTATTCTATTAAAGTGAATGTTCAAAACTTATCTAAAAACTTTGTATGTTTTGAAAATGATAATTTAAGCTACGATCAAGCAGTTAATAAACTACAATTATACAATAATAAATTGAAGGAATTTAAGCAGCTTGGTATTCAACCAACTATTAAAGATAATAATAATAGGGCTTGTGTTATTACTGGGCTTGAAATTATTGAAAATAGTTTAATTAATGGGAGTTAATAGAGTTATGGCTAGATTTATATTAGATGTTGCCAATTTAAAAAATTGGGTTGAGATTAAACAAGTTATGGATAATATTTGTGATGAAAACTTGGGACTGAATAACTGTATGAGTATGACCTGCATTGATACAACAAACACAGCTCAATTTCATGATAAAACGCAATATAACGCACTAACAAAAAAACAAATAAGAAAATTTAATACTTGTCCTCATGGATAAATAAGGGTTTTTTCATAAACTCCTACGAATAAGGGCCTTTTTAGGCCCTTTTTTATTCTTTTTAAAAATAATTCTTTTTTTTGTTGATTATAATTATTTCATAGTTTAAGAATAGTATAAAATAATTATACAAAAGGAGTATTAATAATGAAAATATTAACAAAACAAATAAAAGAAAAGTTAATTAAAAACCATCAAGAGCAAAATGGAGAAAAAGAATTTAAAGCGGTTTTAAAACTTTTTAATCCTACTGGTCTCGGAACTTGGTATCTTTCAGAACTTAATCCTGAAAATAATACTGCATTTGGTTTATGTTGCTTGCAAGAAAAAGAGCTAGGCTATGTAAGTTTAGATGAATTATTATCATTTAAAGGTCAATTTGGGTTAGGAATTGAAAGAGATTTATATTTTAAACCTACAACATTACAAGAATGTAAGGGGTTAAATTAAAAGCTATTTAATTAATAAAGGGGTTAATATATGAATCGTTTATTTTATTTTACTGGTATAGCAGACAATAAAAACCAAGCTATTAAAATATTTTTTTATCATTTAAGGTGTAAGCATTTTAGAGAGTCTTACGGCTTTTATATTGATAAATCAAATTATGATAATGCTTCTCAATGGATAAAACATATTAGGGAAGCCTTTGAAAGTTGGTATTTCACCTATAAAAAATACGAAAATGATATAGCGAGGTAAATAATGGATAAAACAACATACGATTATCTTAAAAGAACGACTAAACCTATTTATTGGAATAGGGAAAGAGAAAAGAGAACTAGAAAAGAATGTAAATTGAATAAGAAGAAACCTTTTACCAGGTTTCAATGGTTATTAATTTCTTTAGGTTTTAAGGGGGTGAATAGATGATTAGTTATGATAATGTTAAAATTATGGTTATTGATACCAGGGAAGGAGAATATAACTATAAAAAAAAGAAATATATTAAATTTAAAACTCCAAAAATAACAAAAAAAACAGTTTTTGATGATAATTGTTATGATTTGGGCGATTTATTTACCGCAATTAAATTCCAATGTGATAGAACACTAGGAACGAATGATGAAATTGAGGTAAGTTTTAAAGTTAATCAAGAATTTTAATGCAATAAGGTCGAAACAAGGGGAAATTCATCAATGTGAGTTGGTGGTTTTCCCTTTTCTAGTCCCCTCTGATAATTGGATATGAAAGTGTTTTGGTCCTCATCATCTTCAAAGTAAATGGTCATTCCGATTGTTTTGGAATCAATGATAAAAATTTGAGATTGTGGCGGTGTTATGTACTGGTCCAATATTATCTTTTGGTTCTTAACATTAGGCATACTACACCGATTTTAATTATAAGTGTAATTATACCATCACATTTAGAACAAAGAAAGAACAAAATGAGAACATCATCATTAATCTGTTGATAAGCTAGGAATAAGCCCTTCTTTTCGTCTTAATATCTAAAAAATCATATAAAGCCCCTAGACCATCTCTTAATTGGTCCATTAATTTGGTTGTTCTTCTTGTGTTCGATCCATTGGTTGATTTTTCCTGTATGACAACAAGATCAACAATTTTTCTGCTGTTGAGGGGTATCTTGTCCAATAAGATTGAATACCATTTGTAGCCATCATGAATGGGGACATTATCTAAATGATTATTGGTGGAAGGTAATCTTGGTTCATAGGTCATAATGAGTTTTTGGTGCTTGAAGGACCGATAGTAAGCAGCTCTTAATTTAAGTCCAGCCCAGTAATATCCAACATTTACTTCTGGGACAGGGTGTAAAAGATTCTTGGCAAAAAATTCTGCAAAATAATCCTTTGGTTTAATGGAAAAAATGTAATCATTTCCATCTTTCCGATGATAGTTAATTTCAACTATTCCCTCCCTGTTTGGATAATTTTTTTTAATTTCATTAATTAAGTCCTTTGCAGAACCTATTTTCTTCTTTTTCTTGTCTTTTTTTTTCAAGATAACTCCTTTTTTTTTACCATCTATCGTATTCCTCTTGGCTGATTAGTCCTTCGGAAAGCATTATAGCCACTTGGTCATCAGAAATATTGGGAATACGAATACCCTTCTTAACGAAAGATACATATTTCTTAACATCAAAGAGGGGATCAAACTGGACCACCTTTTCCTCCAAGCTGATTTCATCAAAAATTCTTTTTGCTAGGAAACGCTCACAAGCCTTATAGTAATCCCCCTTTTCTTTTTTGTAATGATTCCACTTTTCTTTTAAACCCTTCTTATCTTCTTCTGACAGCTTACTCCATTGTTTAAAGCTATCGCTTTTTGTACTACGATTCTTGATACTGTCTATCCCTTCCCAGAATTTATCAAAAGAAACAGAATACTTTATTTTTTTATTAGTATAATTATTAGGTTTAAGTATAGGTATAGGTATAGGTATAAGTGCTTCGTTTTTGCTCTCGTTTTGCTTGGCGTTTGCTTGACCGCCTCTTTTCCCAGCTTCGCTCCTTATTTCATGGAGTTCATTAACCCTTTTCCACTCCTCTCGCTGTGCTTTTTGGTAGTAGCAGTTATCTTTATCCAATATAAAAAATTTTTTTAATATTTTATCTACTACTTTTTTTGTTCTTTCATCATGGGCTTTGCTGATCTCGTAAATTTCTTCCTTGTCATTGCATAAAAGAGCTTTTGATTCCCATGCAAAGCAAAGCAACCTCCAGTAAATTCCCAATTCTTCATTCTTTAAATTGACAGTATTGGCAATAAAGTCATTAACCCTAACAGGCATTGAAAAGATTTTATCATTCATGCATCATCTTTTTTTTCAAACAAACCTTCTATTTGATCTGTTATATAAGATGGGGTTTTATAAAGCAAATGGGATATGGAAGAATGAGGAGATACGCCATTTCTCCCCAAAAAACGACCTATCATTTCTTTATTTTTTATGATTTTATTAAAAGCAACATGGGAAAAGTCCACCCTTGCTCGCACAAACTCCTGTTTCCTGTTTTTGCTTATTAAATCCCACCAAGTGATGTTGTGCTTTTGGCATATAAAAGCAGCCAACACCCTAAAAGATTGAAGGGCTTTTTCGGTGGGGATTCTTTGATAGGTCCTTGTTATTTTCTTTGGAACAGGATCAATTTTTCTTAAACTTTGCAGCAAATCTTTTACTTCTTTTATTTCTTCTTGACTTAATTCCATTATTTTAAATCGTAGAAGTCATTAGCAGATACTTTTCTTTTCGTCAGTTTAAAAATTTTCTGCATCATTTCTTTTTCTCGGGGAATATTTGTTCCTACACAATATCCTCGAAGTTTCGCTATCGGATTTTTAATGGTTAATTCAAGCAATTTTGCCAGTTCACTATACCTAATTCCCTTGGTTTTACGCCATTCTTCTAGTTTCATATAATCTTTCTATATTATTTGTTTGATATATCAAGAGAATAATGTATAAAATTATTGTATGGAAACCATTATTATTAAAAAACCTATTTGGTATAATAGGTCTGTTGGTTTAAGCGTGGAGAAATTGCGAGGGGGGGATGTTAAGGTAGAAATTTCTTATAAAGACGGGGATGGTATTAAACCATTTCCTTACACATATAAAGCAAATTCTGAAAAAATCTTGTCATCCCCCCGCTACTCTACAATGACTGTTAAGAATAATGTTTTAAAAATTGTGCCGATTAATGAGTTAGAGGTAATGAAATGAAAAGATGTTGTAAATGTAATGGTCATGCGGACCCTGATACAAAAGTAAAAAAAAACTGGTATTGCTATGATTGTTATAGAATTAAATTCTGCACCACCGATAAGGTAAAAAAATATAGACCTTGGGTAGTATGGAATTTTACACCAGTTGATGATAAACCATTTGGATAAACTATGAGTAAAAATAAATTAAAAGAATTAGAAAAACAGTATGAAGAAATGTCAAAGCGACTTAAAGCTGTGAGTAAAAGATTTGGTAAGTTTAAAAAATTAACTTGGGAAACTGAATCTATAGTAGTGAATGAAGATTCTGACTATAGGTTTCAGGACCACTTGGATGAAATTAAAACAATAGAAAAGATAAATAAATAATGCCAACAGGAAAATATGAATTAGATGGAAGATTGCTACCTGGTACGACAACCGTTATAGGTAAGTTTACTAATAAGGAGGCTTTAATTAATTGGGCTTGGAAAGAAGGAGTAGCTGGTAGAGATTGGAAAAAAACCAGAGATACTGCGGGTAGCCAGGGCACAAGTGTTCATTACCTTGCTGAATCCTATATTAAGAAATGGAGCTATGAAGAACCAACTGATGAAAAAGTCATCAAGGCGTTTAACAAGTTCAAGGAATGGTGGGATAAGTTTGTCGAATAAATTTGAATTAGTGTGGACCGAAAAACAAATGGTATCCAAAAAATATCTGTATGGTGGTTGTCCAGACCTCTTGGTTAAAAAAAATAAAAAATATATTTTAATAGATTTTAAGACGGGGAAAGCTATCTATGAAGATACAGTAATTCAGTTGGGTGCGTATGGTCAACTCATCAAAGAAACAGATAACATTGATATTGATAAAGCTATTATAGTCAGGTTGCCAAAAGATAACAGCAAACTGGAGATTAAAGAGTTTTCTAAAAAAGATTTAAAGTTGGGGTTTGCCCAGTTTAAATTGTTTAGGAAAGGATGGGATAACCATGCGAAGATTGAAAGATTGTTTACCAAAAATAAAAGGAGTAAAAAATATGTTAACAGGTAAAGTAAAAGAAAAATACGAAACTGGAAAAGGGTATCAGGGATTAATTATTGATGTAGATAACCCTAAATTTAAGTTCCCCTTGAAAGCATACGACAACACTAATGAGTTAGGTGTTGGTGATATTCAGGTTGGACAATCCGTTGAGTTTGATTGGGAAAAAACTGACTTTGGAAATGTCATTAGCAATATTACAAGTTCAGGCGATGGTCCAACTCCTGTTGCACCACCACAAGATGATACGGATTTCAACTATGGGGCCAATGTAAAAAAAGAAACACCGCAAGAAGTTGATCCTAAAGTTTTAAGAATGAGAAAACTTGCAAATGATTTGAAAAAGGAAGAATGGTATAAAGAGTTTGATGGTGAGAATCAGCAAAAGATTCTTGTTACCCTTTATATGAATTAGTGACTAACCGTCCTAAAAATACTGGAAGAAGAAAAGAACATGATGTTGTGAATTGGTTAAAGCATCAAGGTATTCAAGCGTTTCGTGTTCCTGGAAGTGGGGCATTTCAAGGGTTGCCTGCCTGTGATGTTGTTGCAAAAATCGTACCAGATTTTAAGATGGAAATTGAAGTAAAGTATAGAAAGAATCCTCCGAAAGTTTTTACGGGCTGGATAAAAGGTAATGATGTTTTAATATTAATTCCTGAAAGAACCTCGATCCAAGAAAGTTTTTTTTTTGGTCCAATGAGAACCTTTCAAGAGTTTATTCTTAAAATTTCAGAACAAGATGAAACAATTAAGGAACTGGAAGAAAAGTTGAAAAAGTATGATAAAAGGGACACCTAAAGCTAAGCCTACGAGCAAGGATCGAGTTCTCACTTATCGCAAGTGCATGAACTATGAGGAGTGTAAAACCAAATTTTACAGCGAGGGTAATTATAATCGCTTGTGTAATATTTGCCGAAAAAGAAATGTATGAATATTATTACCATTCTCTGTGCAACCCTATCCCTGATGTGTTCGGGTGTTTTTAATTGGGACTTTGAATATGATAATCGCAAAGAGTTTATACAAGGAATTAAGGATTGCATGATTGCCTATAATAGCATCCTACCAGAATTTGAACGCATACCCATAGAATTGGTATTGGTTCAAGCCCTGCATGAATCGGGTTCGGAAGGTAATTCAAGATTTGCCAGAGAAGGTAAAAACTTCTTCGGCATCAAGGCGATGCAGGGGGAAGATCATATTATTTCCCTTGCAAATTCAAGCGTTAAGGTCAGACGCTTCACAAGAGGGTGCGATAGTGTTATAGCTTACACCGATTTATTAAATGAAAGTTATCATTATGAAGATTTTCGGGAGGAACGATTACACCAATACTTTGTGGATGAAATTAATATTGAAAAACTTATTGAAACTTTATCGGTCTATGCGGAAGATAAAAAATATATTTCCAAACTAAAGGATATGGCTTACACCTTACGCAAGGAGGGGATCATCAATGAAAATAACTGAAGAACAAGTTGAAAAGAATTTAGAATTTTTAACTTCCACCGATCAGAAGGAGGCGGAACTGGAAGTTGCCATGCTCCAGATGGTAAAGGAAGAAAAACATTTGATTAATAAAATGAAAGTAGAGAGATTTGGAAACCACAAATCCAATACGGAAAAAGAAACACAAGCCTATGCGAGTGATGACTACCAAGAATATGTTAAAAAATTAATCAAGGTTACGCTTGACTATAAAACACTTCGTAATCAAAGAGATACTGCTGAATCGTATAACAGTATGTTTCAATCCATGATTAAGAGAGGGGCAATATGATTTGGTTTCATGTTGCCGAGATTGTTTTATTGGTAATCATTATATTCCTGTTATGGGGGATTGGAGAGAAGATATATAAATGACAAAACCTATATTACAGATTGAAGAACTAGCGGAAGGTGGGGAAAACCCCAAGACTAAAGTGCAAGAGAAACCTGCGTGGGGAATAAAATTCTTTGACGGAGAGGAGAAAATGATGTTCAAATATAAGATGATAGAGTATCTCTCAATGGCATACAGAAAATCGGTCGGTCATTTTGAAAAAAGAACCGTTGTAACAACAAGTGGAAATTCCGTTATTGTTTGGTTGATCGTTTTTCAAGATGGTCGAAGTGGTGATCTTCTGCCGTCAAAAGATTTTTGCACCAAACTATCTGATGGACACATGCAAAGAAACCAGGAAGATGTAAAACAATTCCAAGCTCCAGAATCCCCTATCTTCACGGAATCCATTACCTCTCCAGAGGATAGAATAAAAGTGGATCAATTCAGGGAACAAGTGAAGGAAGAAGAATACAAAGAGTTAAGAAGAAAAGCTGCTGAACCACATCCTGAAGCTACAGGATATGCAGATACAAAATAGAATTATCCAAAGTTGGATCGGTGAGAACGAGGGACCTAGATGGCCCCTCGTTTGATGTTTATTTAATCTCTATTGTTCTGGCTTTTTTACTGTCAGGAACAATATGCTCCAAAGAAATCTTGAGAAGCCCGTCTTTCAACTCGGCATCCCTGACTTCAATGTCATCCGCAATCGTAAAAGATTTGGAGAAATATTTTTTAGATATTCCCTGATGAATTAAATCATCACTGTCTTTCTTTTCCTCCTTCACGGATTTAATGGTAAGCTGTCCATTAGAAAACTTCACCTCAATATTTTTCTTGTTGTAGCCAGCAAGGGCCATCTCAATATTGTAGGTGTAGTCCCCCGTCTTGCAAATATTGTAATGGGGGTAGGTGGACATGGACCAGTCATCCTCAAACATTTTCTCGAAATGATTGAAGGCTGCATCGAAACCGATGGATCGAGGTCGCAGTTGGTTAAATATAGAAATTGCTTTATTCATTGTAACTCCTTTCAAAGCAAGTTCATTATCGGCACCCTTCATGGCATACCAATAAATCTGAAATGATAAGGTCAAAAATTGACCTTAAGATGCCATAGACATCATTTAGGCATAAAAAAAAGGGGAAGCAGATGTTACTCCACTTCCCCTATTTCAATATTTTAATCTTTGTAATTGTTGCACTGGGTATTGATTGAATCCTTCCATATTCTTTTTCTTTTCCATCAATGCTCTTATCCCCAATGAGTGTTAAATACTTATCTGTAGTTTTATGCACCCAGCCTATTGATTCACACGCAATCGGCTTGTGCTTGTCTACATCTGCTTTTGAGTGCCATCCAGCACCCATTTCAAATATGTCCTCCCACACCACATGGATCATCTTTCCAACGGTGGGAATGGTTTTCATTTTTTTTTCTTTTTTATTTTCTTTCCAGTTCTTTTTGCTTCTGCTTTGGCTTTTTTCATCCCCGCAGCAGTATAGCTGTAATGTTTTTTCCCTACTTTTGGCATTAAGCAGCTCCTCCACCTGTCATTTTATAAATAATAAATAAAACAACCAGAGTAACAATTCCTGCCTTGATCCAATCTTTCATGGACCAATCAGACCACTCTTTTAAGTGTGCCCATAAATCTTTAAGTAAGTTCATATAACCTCCTACTGTTTTGGTTGGTCAATATTTACCTTCTTCACTTTTTCGTATGAACGCAAAGCACCCATACCCAGTAACGCCATGACCAAAGGCATTAAAGTTCCCATGTCCAGTTCAGGTAATGGTTTAGTTTCCCAATTAAATGTAGCAATCAGAAACATTAAAAATTGTTTTAATACATATTCCCAAAAGATAGCTAATGCACAACTGAAACCAATGAGAGGCCTCCAGATGCGTTGTATCATTCCTGATACTCCCCCTGCTTTGCTTTGTGCGTCAGCAAGGTTAATATCCATTTGTCTTTTTTTAAGTTCGGCTTCAATTTTAGCTATTGTATTTCTTGCAGCAAGACGCTCCTCATCACTTGTATGAATTTCGTCAATTACTTTTGATACAGCTTTAATTGCTCCTCCACCAAATAATTTTCCTAATACCATTAAATATTCCTCATTATTTCTGCTAATTCATGTGCTCTATTGGGTACTTGTTTAGCCCATTTCGAATCAAGAAATTCGATTGCCGCTACTTTGTAATCTTGTTTTTCTAAAGCCGATAAGGCTTTTTTAAAACGGCTGGCTCTTGGACCGCCTATATTAAAACAAAGGTTAATCAGGCAGGCAAAAGCGTCTGGATGAATACTGTCCTCAACGATGAGCTTGCGTGCATCATTCAGGGCAATATTAAAATCATAGTCGAATGTCTGGTCAAGAACCTTGCGTGGATACACTTTACTGTCGCTCCACTTTTCGTTCTCCAGGCATAGATGACCATAGCCAACTGTTCGGTTGCCGAGATGGTCACGGTAGACCTTATCCCGATAGCCTTCATGCGTTTTTATGCTATCTTTAATTTTATCGTAACTCATTCGGGGTCTGTTCCTTCCCATTTATCAAAATCGTACCCGCCACCACCGCCAAGGTCCTGATCTATGTATATATGCTGTTCGACCTTTGCACCAACCAAACTCTTTACCTTTTCAAGATACACTATGGCATCTCCCAGTTCTTCCTGGACTTCGTTTATCCATTCGACATATCCCTTTTTAGATGTTACCATCGTATTGCCATATTTCTTAATGCCTTTATCGGCTCTCCTGGCAATTCGGTCTATGACCTTTTGAACTAAAGGGTCTTTGGTTTTTTTTTTCATATCCTGCCAACCCATCGTCCCTTGTCATTCAGCAGCATGCTGTATAACCGTGGTGATGAATCAATGATGGCAGCACATCCCAAAATGGGACGCTTGAGAAAATTCTTTTGGTAGCGAAAGGCATCAGCCTTCGGATTAATCAGACAGCCCACATTCATTGCAAAGTTTAATGCTGTCGGACTGCTCCAGAACTGGATGCTTAATCCAAGTGTATGATAATGGCCCTGCACAAAACTGCACCCTAGTTCCTTTGAACTTGATAAGGCATTTTGCTTAAAGTTATGGGTGAAATATACTGACTGGCCGTTTGGCATCGTCAGGATGATCTTATCATGCCAGGTCCACTTCGCCTTGACTTCGAGAATGGAATTAATATTCCTAATCATGGAGCGAGGGATGCCCACCAACTCTGCCTTGCGTAATAATCGCAGGTCATGGTTCCCCCAGCATATCTGCATCTTGGGAAATAACTTCTCTAAAGTCTTAATTTCTTTTTTTGCTTTTTCCAGTTCAAATACTGGTGAATCTATATTGGGATCAGATGGTCTGGAAACTTGAACGCTTCCAAAATCCAAAATATCACCTATTGATATTACATGGTCGGGCTTGACATCCTTCTTGACCTTCTCCAAAAACTCAAAGGCTTGAGGATGCTGAAAGGGCAAGTGAATATCTGAAATTATCAGAATGTTTTTCACTCTCATGTCTTTACTAAATGAAATCGTTTTATGTCAACCATTTTCAGGGGTCCAATCATACAGCCCACATGCTTAAACCTCTTGTACGCTTAAATATGAGGGTTTTTTTTTGGCTCTATCCTGCCATTACGCTGTAAACAGCCCGTAACAGCAATGCAAGAATCATAAAGGAAATCGTCCAAACAATCTTGAATATCGTATCAATTTTTCCACTTATGTGATGAACATGGTTGTCCAATTTCTGATTAATGAGTTTGAGTTCACCAGAAATTCTTATGATGTCCTTCTCATTTTCCGTTATTTTTTCTTCACCCATCTTATACCCCTATATTATTTTTCTTATCGAGTTCCTTTTTCTTATCGAGTTGACTTTGAAACGCATGAAATTCAATGCAGTAAGTGTCTATATAAACGGTTCTCCCCAATTTTATTTCGAGATCAGCAATATGATTTTCTGTAATTATTTTTTTTTCTTCACATTCCTCTTGGGTAGTAAACCCTCCAAAACCCTTGTAGTGAATAGCTGGGGTGTTGGGATAGGACATGAGTGCTATCAGAAACCATATTTTAATCATCTACCTTTTTAATGTTAATAGCATTTTCCTTTTCGTTGTGTGATCCGATGTCGAAGGAAATTTCCTGTCCGACATCCAATGTGCTAATGTTAGCTGCTTCCAGAGCGGACACATGAAGGAAAACATCCTTGCCACTCTCTTGATTTTCTATGAATCCATATCCTTTGGTTGGATTAAACCATTTTATTTTACCTATTGGCATTAGTTTCCTTTATTAATTATTTTTTGTTCCATTTTTCTTTAGCAAGAAGGGTCCATCTTTCAAACGCTTCTTTGCTAATATCTTTTTTAACCATTGTAGCTCCTTCTGGCACTTCATTATATAATGCAATTACTTCACCATCTTTAATTTCTACAATACCAGGGCTACAAAAGGCATCTTTAACAAATTCTGTTTTCTTTTTCTTTAGTAATCTCACTTCTTTCATACAAGAGGACAATGATTCCATAGGAATATATTGTGTCATTTGGGTTTTTTGGTCATTCATGTTCCCGAAAACGAACATGAGAAAAACGCTAATTACCTCCATTGGACTCCCTCAATTTATCTTTGAGTTTCTCCACATCGTTGAGTAAGCGTTCTATATCCTGTTGTGCTCTCTTGATATTTACGGTATTTGACATCATACTTTCCATGTCCTTTTGCATACCCTCAAGCTGTTGAGCCATAAACTCAATTAAAAGGTCCTGCTGTGCGTCTGCTGGGAGCGATCCCAATTCTCCTCTTGGCCATTTTATTCTAAATTCTGTATTCTTGGTGAGGTCGGCCTCCATAAGTGTACTTCTCGTCTCAACATTATTAAGCCTTTCTTGTATTCCGAAAAAGGCGTATACTCCAACTGCGACTGCTGCGAGTATTGATATAAGGTTACGCATAGGCATAGAAATAGCAGTCTTATCACTTACATCCATCCTATCAGCCATTACAGTCCTGCCGCCTTAACGATGATACCGCCTATAATCCAAATGGCATATATTGTTATTATTACTTCCATTTACACCACCACTAATACAAATATTATTACTGTGATAATTCCTATCGCTATGCTTATCTTGTCAAACCAATCAAACATTTGAATTTAATCCCCATAAG
>VTLG01007743.1_pt1 | contig 30813 bp, 43 predicted proteins | sample 4694571 | NCBI WGS metagenome assembly VTLG01 (sample SAMN12604809, study PRJNA352737) | marine metagenome | biome: ENVO:00000447; feature: ENVO:00000209|ENVO:00000569|ENVO:01000036; material: ENVO:00002151; isolation source: viral sequences binned using virsorter ...
CAAGCGGTGCTGACTTCACAGTTATACTTGGCGGTAATGGTACAAGTAGAAAGCTCACAGTTAAAGATTCAGACAACAGTGAGGTATTCAAGATCGATGCTGACGGTAATGTAACAGTAGGTGGAAGTCTAACTGTAGGTACATTGACTGCACCTGGAGCATCTAGCCCTTCACAAACAGGAGCAGGGCAGATGGTATACAACACAAGCAGCAACAAACTAACTATTGGTAACGGTAGCAGTAGAGATGTTGTATCTACTGGAACATCAATGAGCATACTTGGAACCGCAGTAATGCAGAGATTTAGATAGGAAGAACACATGAGTAATATATTCAATCCATCAGCTGGCGGTACTACTACTGTAACTGACTTAAGTGGAAATAACTGGAAGGCACTATATACAAATGGGTCAGGAACCGTCACTGAGTTAGCATTGGGAGCAGACGGTACTACCTTAGTAGGTAACGGCACTAGCTCAGCTCCTACATTTGGTAACCTGACAGACCTTAAAGGCGGTAACGACAAGGTACTTTTCACTAATAGTTCAGGGGTATTAACTGAGCTTGCAATTGGGGCCAGCGGTACATACTTAAAGTCTGCTGGAACTACGTCTAATCCTACTTGGGCTGCTGCTGGTGGTAACTGGGCACAAATTGCTACAGGTACGCAGTCATCAGGAACCACTACTGTAATGAACCTTACCTCGCTATCTAATTATAGATCAGTACGTGGCTTCTTTACCTATCCAGAACCCGCAAGCGGAAACTCAGCAATGAACTGGAGAGTCAATGGACTTACAGGAAACTACTATAGAAACATGCACCAGAAATGGACAGGTACTACTACAGGACATTCTGGCATCTGGACTGGTACATCTGGAAGTACGTCTTGGAACGGTGAAAATGCCTTTGTGCAATTTCAAATTGACTTTCTTGCTCAAGGATATCAAACGACGAATAGAGCTGTGATCGTTGGGAACTTTTTTGTTTTCTCATATTGGGATCAATCAGGTGCAGCAAACGGTTCTTGGGATCAAACACATTGGATGTATAACGAACCCCTTACATCGGATACTGGCATCACAGCACTGAATATCTATATGGGTGCATCAACGGCTCAAGTTGCTTCAGGGTATCCCAGTTATTACGTAGAAGGCTATACCGCCAGTTAGGAAGAATATATGGCTATTAAATACCGAGAACATATAGACGCAGATGGTGTACATCGTGAATGGACTGATGAAAATGGAGTAGTCCATCGAGAATTGATGACTCAAAGTGCAGAATTTATTGAATCACATCAATTTACATGGGAGCAATTAGGGTTAAGAGAACAACGTAATGCGTATCTTACTGCTACAGACTGGACTCTTTTACCTGACAGTCCGTTGACAAGTGATCAGCAAAGCGAAGCAACTCAATACAGACAGATGCTACGTGACTTTCCTGAAAACTATACAGATGTTTTTGAAGCAAAAGATGCAATTAATAATCTAAGACCTGAAAACACACTAAGTTTTCTAAAGTAAAGATAGGAGTCAGAGATGGCTGCACAAGATACATTTGAAATTATGAAACTCTCTGGCTCTACAGATGGCAGAGGGATTAGCGTTACTGCTACTTCCAGTGCGGGTACAACAATTCACACTGGTAGCTCAACAGCAGCACACTATGACACGATAAACTTATATGCTACTAACATTGATACATCAGCTATCAAGTTGACTATCGAATGGGGTGGCACAACAGCAGCAGGTGATCATATCGAAGTAACAATACCACCTGAATCTGGACTAGTGAAGGTAGTTGAAGGTGGACTTATCAAAGGTAATTCATCTACAGCTCTAATAGTAAAAGCCTTTGCTGGAACAACAGCTAAGATAAACATCTTTGGCGATGTGATTCGAGCGAGTACTGCCTAATGGCTAGACTTAAAGCAGATATGCGTAACCCTATGGTTACTCAATCTCTTTCCAATGCTTCTAATGTGGGTAATGGATGGGAGGGCTGGGAGCTTATTGCCAAAACAACTTTAACTTCTGATACTGCTGTAATTACATTCTCTGCCATAGGAAGTTTCGAGGCTACACCGAATGAAAATATATATACTCACATGAGAATCTTTGGGTATTTTAAAAACGACAGCACTGAGTCTGATATTTTATTTGAGTGGGATAGTGAAGCTACTACATCTGATTATCTTTCATGGGCAATAGATACTGTTACACATAACTCTGGTACTGGAGCTGGTTTTTGGAGTGGTACGTATACTACTTCATTAGCAGGGCATAGAGTAGGACATTTGTATAGTAGCGATAGTTGTTTAATAGATGTCATTCACTCTGGTGTACATGGGTCTACTTCTGATTTTCACGGAAATATGTTTGCTGGGTATGCAAGTGTTAATAATGATAATACTTTATATGCTCAATGGGGTGCTGGTAAGTTTCACAATGGCGGAGCAGCAACGAAGTATGATGATCTAAAAATCAAAGCTACTGGTGGAAGTTTCGCAGTAGGCACTACAGTTGCCATTCTTGGTAATAGGTATGGGTATGGTGACTAATGGGTTACTCACAGCTAGGTGCAATCTCTGGGCCTTTATCCCATAAAGTATCTGGCTTTGAACTTATTAGTGCAGTACGTGTAGATTCTGGAACACCAAATAAACCTTCTGAAATTGTAGTAAATGTAGCAGACTATACTTTTGTTTACTGTCAGTGGTATATACAAAATGGTGATGGTTCTACGGTTCAAATGGAAGTATCACTGAACACTACTGGAACTGATAGTAATCATTCTTATACTCACATGTATGGTATTGGAGATAGTGCTAAAGCAACTGGCTCTGGTAACACACTTCAATTAATACAAGGAACATTACCTACAGATGGATGGGGTGCTACAGGTTATTTCTTATATGCAAAACCTTTAGGTACAAGTGAAGGTCATCTGATTGGATTTTCTGGTGGTGACTATGGGGATGCTGACGACTATATGAAACCTACTTTAGTAGCTGGAATGTTTGATCATCTTACACAGCCAATGACAGTAGTACGGTTTGCAAATGCAGATGACTTCGATAACTTCAGTGCACAGTTATGGGGGGTACGCTAATGATTAGTGGAAACATGCGTGTACTTGCAAGGGCTTCTACTACTGCATCATCTGTAAACTTTAATTCATCTAACATGAATGGCTGTACTATTTTCTGTATTCAATATACTTATTACGCAGGTGGATCTATAACTGGTGATCAGAATATGCAAGTCACACTAAATGCTGATGCTTCTAATTACAAACAGGGTATACATATTTTTGATTACGACGCTCAAAGTGGTGTAGTAGGGGCATCTTCTACTAACTTATGGTGGAATGTCGATGAATCCTCTTCATCTTATTTATTTGGAGGTACTGGTAAGCCTATCGCATCTGATGGTGCAAGTGGTGAGCTATGGGTAAAAAGTAATATGCGAGATTCTTCATACGCTATGATGTATGACCGTAATGTTTGCTGGACTGACAACAATGATCTAGCGGCAAACTCTTCAACAATAGCATGGTCAGGTAGTAGCGGTGGTAATCAAATTACATCTATACTGTTTACACCATCTTCAGGGGTTATAGTTATGAACGCAGTGTTATGGGGAGGAGCAGACTAATGGGCGATATCGTACGTTGGGATCAAAGCGGTGGCTGGGAGCAGATGGATGGTGCACAAGGACTCACTCGCCCTTCTAAATGGTTCGATGCTCAACGAGCATTTCAATATAACAACTACCAAGTAGAACAATACGGCAGTCAAATTATTAACACTACTCAATTTATTTCACAGAAACGTGCAGAGATTGGTGGCTTACGTGCAGGTATAGAAGCTAAAGACTTCACTGAAGCAGATGTAGCTGATGATATTGTTAGGTTGAATGATAGTATAAAAGTTTTACAGGATAATCTTGAACAACAAAAGAAAGATTTGAAACAGTGTGAAGATGATGTTCCATTATTGGAAGCAGCATTACAAGAAGCAACAGACGAATATGAAAAAGTTAAAGGAGATGAAGATGCACTTAAAACTTGGATTGAGGATAACCAATAGACGCTTCAACTGTCCTTGCGATGGCTGTTGTGATACTTGTACTTGTTGAATGGAAGGTAGACCATGTCCGATCCCATTCTCACAGACATAGATCGACGTTTAGAAAGAATAGAGAACGGCATCTTCGGCAATGGTCGAGAAGGATTAATTCAAGCCGTAGCACGTTTAGATGAAAGAGTCACAGACTCCGAAGAACACATTGAACAGATTGAAACTTCACATAGTACATGGGCGGGTAGATTGTATTCCATGGCACTTACAGCAGGGATGATTGTATATGGCTTCTGGGATCAAAGATAAGGATTCGACATGGCAGCAGTTAATTGGATGCCTGATTGTAGACGTGTTCCTACTGGGGCTTACGGTGGCTACGGTAGCATTGAAGCTGATACGGTGGTCTGCCATAGCATTGAAGGCTGGCGTACAACCATGGATGAGTGGGCGAGCGAAAAAGAAGTAGTCCATCAGGTTAGTTATCACTTCGTAATAGACAAAGGTGGAACTATTACTCAGTACGTACCAGTAAATCAAGCAGCGTGGCACGCAGGGCGTGTAGACGCTACAACAAATCCTTCCGTTGGTGTGCCGTGGACAGGCTACCGTGGAGTCAACCCTAATTCACATACTATAGGCATTGGTGCTGAAGGATTTAGTGGTAAGAATTGGACACTGGCGCAACACAATAGCTGTATAGCAATACTCAAGTGGCTTACTGAACAGCACAATATAATTATCCATGAAGAAAATCTAATAGGGCATTGTGATATTAGTCCTATGACACGACCTGATGATCCTGGTGATAACTGGGACAAAGAAATGTTACTTGGTGCAGCAAAAGAAAAAGTTGTACCTGAACCTATAAAGAAAGGAGACTTTGCAGCTTGGACTAATGCCTGGTTGAGCAGTCCATCAACCCCAATCCGCTATGAAGGCGGATATGAAATACATCAAATACAAATTCCGAGGAGAAAGTAATGCCACGAACATTGCATAAAGGTTTGCGTGATTTAATAATAATTGCAGTATCTGCTGCTCTAATATCTTTAGCTGAAAATGCAGGTGACTTTGGTATACCTGCAGCATCTGCACCTATTGTTAGTGCTGGTGCATTAGCTATCTACAGGATGATTAGAGACAAGGCAAACAACAGTGGATCTTGAGTTATTAGATGAGAAATTAGCAACAGCACAACGACTACTCTACGCAGCAGAAACACGTGGAGCAAACGATCAATACCCAGAGTTTAAAGTAGTACGAGAATTACTGATGCCTGTACGTTTACAGATGCACCAGGATACAGTAGCTGCTATGAGTGCAGTATCAGAAAAACCTGTGGTAGAATCTAAACTAGACATAATCAACCAAGCTGTACAGCAGGGGTACACTGGGGAATTTTGTGATCAGTGTTTTGGTGTGAGAATGATAAAGACAGGTACTTGCAGCACATGTCAAGAATGTGGGGTAACGACAGGCTGTAGTTAATATAGAGATGAGGCCCCCCAAATGGAATTGTCGTCAGTTGAGCATCTAACCAACAAGCCTTTGCCATGGAAAGAGACTCTTGTTATCCCTATTGGCGATATACAGCTCCAGCAACAGCGAGATGTAGTTGATCTTGATAGACTCAAAGAAGTTATAGCATATGGAGTAAAGAATAATGCGTGGTATATTGGGATGGGTGACTTCATCGATATGGAATCACCGTCGAATCGTAAGAAACTTAGGGAGTCTGGTTTTTACGATAGTGTTGTTGATGCGATTGATGCGAAAGCCGAAGAACTCGAAGAAGAAATCCAGAAAATCCTAAAGCCTACTGTTGGTAGATGGCTTGGTTTGCTAGAAGGACACCATTACCATATACATCAAGACGGTACTACAAGTGACCAAAGGTTTGCGTCGTTCCTCAAGGCTCCGTTCTTAGGTACGTGTGCCTATATCAACCTTACATTCAAACCAAACAATAAATCTCACGGAAGGCCAAAGGTTCTCATATGGGCACATCATGGTCGAAGTGGGGGTAAACTACTATCCAGTCCATTGAACCAGCTAGAGCACGTTGTGAGGGGCTTTGACGCGGATATTTATTTGTTAGGTCATCACCATAAAGCAGTAGCAGGTAAACTTGCACGTATGTATGCACAGTTCAACACTACAGTTGGCTATCTCAAGAACAAAGAAATGATTATTGCATGTACTGGTTCGTTCCTGAAGGGATTCATGGAGGGTGTAAAGAGAGATGGCAGGCCAGGTGGATTATACCCTGAAGCTGCAATGATGAACCCATTAGCTCTTGGTGTTATCAAACTATGGATACGCCCAACGTATAAGAAATTGCTAGGTCAAGAGCGAGGCGGTGTGCCTACTATTGAGATGAATGTTGAGGTATAATGGAATTTAGGAGTTATGATGCAAGGTAAGAAATCAAGGAAGCCGAGTAAGAAACGTGGCTACTAAAAAGTCAATGAAAGTTGGAGGGGGTGGTCGTTTCTCCAAACTAGCAAAGCAACTCAAGCGTAAAGGCGTGCGAAATCCTAAAGCCCTGGCAGCTAGTATTGGTCGCAAGAAGTATGGTAAGGCTAAATTTCAAAAGATGGCTGCTGCTGGAAAGCGTAGGGCTTCTAAGTAGACCATTGATCTGCCATAGCTTTAGCAATGCCAGGATAAAACCTACTGCGTTCTTTCCATCTATTTTCTGATGGCCCCATTTTCCAAACTCTTTGTTCACGCCCATCTACCAACTCTGTCGGTGTGAGTAAGGGCAGATTCTTTAGCCATAGACCTGTTTTCTTACGTTCTCCATGTCCATATTCATACGGCTGTATATATTGATCTGGCTTACGAATATAAGATGATATAACTGATACTGGATTTTCTAAGCATATTTTAGGAATATTAGCATCAAGTAACATCTGCACAAAATCCAACGCTTCTTGTTGTAATCCTAGCTTTCTTTTTTCTGGAAACCATCTAGCTCCTGATACTGCGAGGTGTGTGCATGGTGGATGTGCAATCATTAAATCCCATTTGTAATTTATTATTTCTTTTACGTCGCATTGATAATGATTACCTGCAGTTTCAGATTGTAACAAGTCGCATGACCAAGCATCATGCCCTTTTGCAGCAAAGGCATCGCGTACTATACCGCTAAATTCACATGCTACTAAGACTGACATCTTCTTCATATTAATGTGTATCCATATTCGGCTATAAGAACTGCCTCTGCTATACCGTCATCTGATATTTTAGTAATCTCGCTATCCAAAGATGGATAATGTTCAAGGGCTAGATCAATAGATTCTTGTTTGTTCTTAGACAAGCCATAGTATTTTTTCCATTCTTGTGGCCTGACAGTATGTGTCTCTATCTCTAAGCCTGCACCTATACCTTCAAAAATTCCCATACATCGCACTAGAGATGCAGGTCTTGTTACTTTTTCTATAACTAATACATCAGGTAACAGGTCAAAGATGATATCCATTATTGATGGCAAGTCATAGCCGTGTCTGCCTGTACCATCCATAGGCATACGGAATACTATAGGGGCTGTGTCTTTATCGTCGTGAACAAATGCCATTCCGCCGTACACACCAGGATCAACCCCTAATATAATCACTACCAGTTTCCTTGTTCGTGCATCTCACGCTCAGCATCTCTATCTCTTTTAGCTAGAGTATACGCTATGGTTCTGTCCAAAAGATCAAGAGTTGCTACAGATTCAGCACCATCCATACAACCCTCTGCTACCTCATATAAGTTTGTTTCAAGAAACTCCTGTATACGCACTGCGTAGATACGTTCCCTAAGATCAATCAAATCTTGCAATGTGTTATCGATAATGTTTGTGTCGAAATATCTGCTCACATGATATGGGGTTATAGTTATATATCGTCCTGCGATTGATGAAATAGCTTCGGCAGCAGCTTTAATTAAAGCTCCGTTTTCTTCATGAGCCATTTGTTCTGCATGACTAGAAAAGCGAAATTCAATTTCAACTTCATTACCATTCAATGACTTCAAATGAGCAGTGCTTAATAAAGCACCAGCTTTAAAATTTATTTTTTTAGTTTCATCAACTATTTTTTTCCATTGTGATACAAGCATTTCTAATTCACTTGGAGCATCTTCGCTCTTTTTATCTGACATTTATTACCTCCTAGTAATATCTATTTTTAAAAATCTTTCTTCGTTAGTTCGCAATACGTTTACGGCTTACAACTCCACGGTTTCCAGCTTCTTCCAGCTTCTAAGTAAATAATATAAGCAGCAGTCAAATTGTCCTTTCCATTATATAAACTGAATGTATTATCTAATCTTGGGTGGTAATCTTTGCGGATTTGCATGTAACCTAAAGCCCTACCTTGATCACCAGTGGCATACCATCGCAAACTTGACTCGCAAAATGCAACTGACTCTACTTTATGGTACATGTAGCTCGGCCACGGACTGTTTAAGTACGCTTCTTGGAACAAAATGTACCGTTCCTGCATGTATTCAGGCATGTTTGAACGTGCCTCAGCATTACTTTGCGGAAAAAACGCCCATACGAGGCTTACAATGGCTATGAGCAAAAAAGGAGGGATACTGCGTCTCACAGGAGGACGAAACGCAGTACCCCAATTAGGTGACGCTGTTAAGGAGAAAGGAATAATCCTTACAGGTCTTTTTGAGAGGTCGAATAGAGGGCTAGAGAAAGAACCACCTATTCTTTTTTTAGAATATGTAATAATATTTTTCATGTCAACTACACCCTAACCTTTGATGCCTTATATTGGGAACAAAATGGTTGTACTGAACAGTACGATTCACAACGTACATCTTCCCCTTGCCTTTCAACTATAAGATTCCCCTTCTTGTTAGACTTCATCCATGATTGTGCTTCTTGCATGGAGTTGAGTAATCTAAATGCAGACTTCCTACCCTTCCCCATGACTGCAAACTTGGTAGGTCGTGTCCATTTATCATCTGTAGTACAGAATGGTAGCTGTTCTTTTGCCTGTTCGTGAATCTGAATACGATGACGTAAGAAATCTTCTACTTCATCGTCGGACCACATGCGTATCTTGTATTCAACTACCTGGGAAGATGGATAGTTTTCTTCGGTGGCTGCTTTCATCTTGCTCCAGTCTCGTAGAATAAAAACAGCAGCAACATGTTCGACTTCCCAGCCTTCTTGTCGCCCTAACCAGCCATATATATTAAGTTGTTGTTCACGTTCAAGGCGTACACCGTTTATAATTTCCCAGACTGAAGCAGTTTTGAGATCGTATATAGTCTTAGTTTGCCTGTCGTATACGTCTGCTTGTCCTGAAATAGTAACGCCATCTAGTTCAGCAAACATTCTATGTTCACTTACTAGCGTTTCGCCACCATCTTCTTCTATGGCAGACTCAACTACCTTGTGCGTGGCACTACCAAGTAGGGACCATATTCTATCTGAAGCATCTTCTTCTATTTGATCTCTAAACTTACGGCGTAGTGCAGCTATTCTAGGTGGGTCTAGTAACTCTGTTGCTGAATAGTCTGCTTGTGAGTCATGCGACTTGCCCCAGTATTCAATGCTTTGCACTAAAAACTTAGGCAGATTCTCCTTGTTTGTAATCAATTCCCTCTCCTTTTATCAACCAACCTTGTTCCTCTGCCCAGTTACTATGCTCACTTACGTAGCGATTGCAACTGTGACAGCATGGAACTAGATTGTCCTCCTTGTGAACTGCTATTATTCCACCGCCCCTACCTCTTGTCAATCGTTCATGTACACCTTGTACGAAATGTGTACAGTCAGGTGATCGAATAACGCATGGCTTTCTTCCATTACCTAGAACTTGTTTGACGTATGGAACACGTACTTCCTTATAAAACTTAGCCATCTTCTTGGAACGTGGCTTCAACCTGGATCGCTTCATAGGTTTACTGCTACGTTTCATAGGGCTACGCTTCATTTCAAACTCCACTCCCTTCTAGCACCGTTTTTGTACTGCCCAGGTAGAGACATCTTGGCTTCCATCTTATATGTTTCTTCAAACTGCCTACCTATGGGGTGCGACTTTGTGTAGCCACAATACTTACACTTCCCTATGATCTTTCGATATCTTTTTCTCGATGGAACATGGTAATTATTTTTAGTCCACCGTTCATGTGCTTCTTCATGTGTCTCTAAAACCAGGTGATGTGGGGGGCATTTCTTAACTTCTTCCTTTGTCATAGTACTTCCTCTACCTGCCCTAATGTTTGAATCAACTGTTGCACAAGTGTACGCAAATGTTGATTTAGTTTTCAGTATACCTCAAAAACCTAATGCTGACGTAGGGGGTTGACAAGTGTGTTACGCTTAGAAAGCGAAGCGACAAGCCTTAAGCATTTGAAGCAAGCGTCAGGGGACGCTGTATTCTAAATATCATTATTCTTTTCTAACACTATACCTCTTGTTTCTGCCTTCCTGTTCACTTGAAAGGTGATTAGAAGAAGATAGTATCCTGCTAGCCCATGACACACTCTTTTCAAAGTACTCTGCAAATTGTGAAGGAGTAACAGAGCCTTCATTCCATATATAATCTAATTGTTCATTACTTAACTCAGCAGTAGTGGCTGACTTTTCTTCAACTTCTTCTGCTTCAGGGAAATCTTCAGGTGACATGTGGTATATACCCTGTATATCAGTGAACCATCCTTCATCTGTTTGTGTCTTAGGCATGACCCACCTATAGGCAATAGGTTCTTTTAAATTGAAGTCATTTGCTTTTGTTAGTGTCAGCCTTTGGAACATAACATCACTATCATGCGCACCTTCAAGCCTAAAAATAGCGTCAGCTGCTGCGTCTTGCATAACGGACCCAAAGACATTCGATCCACCGCCATTCCTTGCAGTATGCCCAATGGCAAACCATGCACATTGAAAACTATTTAGTGTATCCATAGTACGATTTACCTGGACATCATCGATAAGTGATGCACCGCTGCGTGATAAAGAATCAAGGATAACAAGATCTATACCTTCTTTGTCGATGATAGATCTGATACTTGTTGATAGTGCAGTTAGTGTCTTGCCCCTAGCATGTACCATCCTCAATGGACGTGTCCGTTCTAAGCCTAACGCATCGTTCAACATGCCCAACCTAATACCTAACCCTTTCTCAGAGCGTTCTAAGTTTACGTACAGTACGTTTATATTTTCATAGGTAGGTGTAATAATACTTTGCTTACCACTGTCTAAGCACACAGCTAACAGAAGTGAGAACCAACTTTTACCAGTGCCAGGAGCAGCAAAAAGAATTGTGCCTGCATCTTCTAGTATAAAAGGTTCAGCTAACCAGGGTGTAGGGGTGGGTGGTATGCCGTGTGTCAACGTTACTTCAACAGAGCTTGACCATTTTTCATAGGCATCGCGACAAAACGTTAGCATGTCACTTGACGCTGTTGCTTCATGATACTCTGGAATATCTAATGGTAGCTTCATGTATGCACGATGTGCTGAATTGATTAACCTTGTTCTTGATTCTCTTTTGTCTAACGCTAAGTCGTCCTCATCTAGTATTTGTGTGTCGAATAGAACACTGACCTTTGCATACGGATGCGATCTGTCTACTCTAATATTTGTTGCTATGAATCTAATGAAATGATCTTTCCCTAATTTCTTTTTGGCGATTACCTTTTGTGAATCAGCCCACCAATCTAGTGCCATTCTTTACCGTCCTTTTACTTGGTTGTGCGTTATACTTCTGGTCGAAATATTCTCTGTCATTCATAGGGGGTAACAATTCTAATTGACAGTCGTGAAATTCTCCAGTGTCTGCATAAAATTTCTTTAAGCCTGACCTGAACATCTCTATTGTCACCTCCTCTTTACATATTGAACATATCTGGATGGGTATGTTCATTGTTCTTGCATAATGTCTTAGCATTTTTTATCCTTTCTTTATCTTTACATCCTTCATTCTTCTTACAAACACATTGATTTGTCCATTCCCCACTTTCTCTTATCACTATCCCTAACTTTCTAAGCAAGCAAATATTTATTCCTACGAATCCTGTTACGTAGTCCTTGTTTGTTTTTTCTTCAAAATCAAAACCACTACAATTCAAAAGGGAATAAGATTTTTTTGCATCAACAACGGCTAGTCTAATAAGTCTTTCTTTTTCATAGTCAACAACACAATAGATATCTAAGTCGGCGTTATATAGTTTATTAATTTCTGTAAGGTAGCCTGAGCTTTTAGATCGAAATGTGACATCGTTATAATCTTTAGCAGATTTGATATTACGTATTCTAAGTCCTGCCTGAGCAAGACGCCTCCTATAGATTGGACTGTTTAGATATATAGCTGTGCCCATATTCAGAATTAAATCTGTAGCTTCTTCAACATCTTGTTGCTGTGATGCGACAGTAATGATTGCGTTCAATTCATTTTCTATAATAGGGTTCAGCCATTTTTGTGCTTCTTCTTCATCTTGTTTTTGCCTAGTATAGTTTTCTGCCCTGTTATGGTATGCATCAGGTTGTTTTATCATCTCCAAATTTCCCTTCTTCTAACCCCCAGGTATCATACCCCTCCCTATTTTCCCTGGAAAAAATATCTATTCGTGGCTCTGGGCTTACCCTTCGGACCACATCGTAAAACTCTTCTGGCTTTCTGCTATGTTCCCTTCTTTCTGCTTCAAAACAAGTGAAGAAATTTTTTGTTTCAAGGAATGGTTGTGCTCCTTTTCTTGCCAGTAAAACAAATTCACAATTAAATTGCGGTAATCCTACTGGCTGGAATCCTCCTTTCTTATGCCACACAAATGTTGAAAGATATGTAAAGTCCCACGCATCTAATATTTCAAAACTAGATCGAAGATATTTCTGTGTAGTCCATAGCCATAGATGACATTCATCATGTGCTGGTAGTTTGAAGTCTTTGATTTCATCTACCGTCATCGTTGCGTAATCAAAGTTTTGTTTGTCAAACGTTCTGTTTTCTAGTTGTATCCTGTCTATATCCCAGGGTGGATCAATGACAATGGTTCGGTACTGCCCTTCAGGTGGCTTTATGGCTAACGCTTCTCTACGTAACTTTTCTTTTTGAGCTTTTAGAACCTCCTTTTTTTCCAAACGAATCTTTGTTGCCATCCTCAGAATTTCATCTTCACCTATAATCTCTCGGTTAACTTGCTGTAAGGTCTTTTGTCCGCTTTTCATTTCTTCAAACAGTTCTGGTGTATTTTCCTTTATTCTTTTAGCTAACTTAATGTATGCTGGTGATACTTGTAACATTGCACCAGCTTCACTCTGAGATAGATAGCTAATATTAGCTATCTTCGACCTTGCATGTACTCCTTGACTCAAAGTAGCAATCTCTGCACCAAGAGCTGCACGCTGCGATGCAGTGAGGTGTCGTCGGTGCAAGTTAGAAGAAAGAACAAAGGCTAATGGATTTTCACCCTGGTATTGGGTCCATTCTGGTTGCACGTCTACTTCCATACACGCTAAGTATCTGTTACGCCCATCTAATATCTCGTCGCCTAGTAATACTATTGGATTTTGCAATCCGTTTTCTTTTATGTCGTCACACAAAAAAGTAAAGTCTGTACCTTCAATGAGTGGAAATAGATCTGCATATGGATGAAACTTCAATGAACGCTCCTTCGGTATGGCCCCTTGACCCTGTCACTCCCCAGTTATAGAACCGCTGTCGGTTGCAGTTCTCAGAGTCAAGGGGCTTCTGAATAATTACCCTACAATAGCTTGTGATCGCCAGACGTTATGGTTACTGCCTGTTCCATTGTCGTCTTTAGAGCAGTAGTATTTTGCTGGTACTTGTTGACCATCTATGTTGTCATATTCTTGCCACTTGGGTAGTGTTTCCTTTAGCTGAATCCCCTCATGTTCTGGGCAGTAAAGTGTAACGCCTTGTTGGTCGGCAAAACTTTGCTTTTCTTCTGGTGATGCTGTTGGTCTCGACTCCTGTGCTGGTCTAGCGGACCCTGTACTACCACCCATTGGTGGTGCTGTACCAAACAGCCCTTCCATTTGATCTATGTGCGATACGATTAGTTCTAAATCTGTTACAAGGGGTCGCCACTCGATTAAATGGTTACGGTACATCCTTTGTACTTTGACCTCCCATAATTTTTCTTGTGATTCATCAGTCATTTTAAATCCTCCTATTATTGCTTCATTTATTAATGCTGATTTGCCAGGTATTAATTTACCGTTGCTAGGTTTGCTAGTATCTGTAATTCTGATAGCCCTATCTTTATTCCGTCATTCAATGCTTCTATGTTGCGTGATGCATCATTCACTGAACGCCTGTGTTCAAGTGCCTCCTTAAAAAGTTCCTGATATTCTATGTTGTCATCTAACTCCAGTAGTAATTGATTGTCACGATCACTTTGATTTCTACCAGGTGTCTTTATCTTGGCTCGGATAAGCTGACACTGATACTCACAGTGCTTAGCCATAGCCAGTTCTTCAGACAAAAATTCTTTAGACTCGTCGCGCCTAAAGATCATATCCTGAACCTGTTTGGAAACTTCATCGTGCCTACTTAGTAAGTCCATGATTAGTCCTCAATAAGTATCAGGTTGTGTGGTTCCCTGTTCACTGAAATAAAACCTTCAGTTACTTCAAACCTAATCCTCCCAAAGGATCTATTAACACCAGTAATCTTTACACGTGTGCGTAATTCAAGTTGCTTTTGTTTACCGTCTTGACCTTTGGGTAAGGTTCCATGTTTGATTAGATGACTATGATTAGCCCCAATGCTGTATGCATCTTTGTTGATATATTGTGACGCTTCTTCTAACGAAGATACAGAAATCGTTTGGTCCATATGTTCCTCCTTGTAGGTTTATTATATATGGTGTATAAGTTGTAAGCAAGCTACTGTTTAAGTAGCTCGCTTTGTAATGTGTGGTTCAGGTCTATGAGTTTGTATCTAAGGTCATGCAATTCTGTACTAAGTTCTTTGTTTCCCTTATACATATACTGCATTGTGTCTAGTACGAAAGTTACAGAAAGAAAAGTATTTGTTATTTCTTTTACTGTCTGTTCACTAAGTGCTACTCCCTTATGGGGTGTGTGTCCCTGTTCCTCGCACCATTCCATTGCCTGGTATAAAAATTCCTCCTGATTAGGTGCGCTCATAGTATCTCCCTTTTCATTACCACTATTCCTAATATAATTCCGCAGCTAAACCCTGTAAAAAAACCTATTCCATATGCTATCCATACTGCTTCCATTGTCTAACCTCCTCTAATATTGTAACGACCAGTCTACAAGATCTATAATTACTGTCGGTTCACCCCCTCTTGAATATTGGTCTTCCATGTTTGGCGCTAAAGATATCCCTGAGCCTGTTGGAGAATTGTGGCTGCCAGTATTCTCTATCAAATAATCTAGGATTATTCTTACGGCGTACTCCTCATCGTCTTGCCGTTTCATTACAGTTACAGTTCGCATTGCCTCACGGCTAATGTCTGGCAAAGTAAAACCGTGACTATGCGTATAGAAATATAAAGAACCATTACTCGTCTTTACCTCAGCCATTCTTCGATCACCCATTATCTAACTTCCTTTCTAGCAATACTCTTGCAAATATTTTTGATATTCTTTCTCAAGTCTGATAACTCTGTCTGAAACTTTTTCTTGATTGTTTTTTATGAATGGACTGTCTGTTACTGATATGCCGTCCCACGCTTCAGCAAACATAGAGCTGCTATCCCATTTATAACAATCAATATCTTCATCAGAATCGCCCAAGAATTGAGAATCGCGAACAAAAATCCAATCATCATACACTCTTATTTCTTTTGGTGAATAAGAGAGTCCTCGATTCCCTAACCACACTCTCGCCATTTCTGTTGTTAATTCATTACTCATTGTCTTTTCCCTTTCAATGTAGATAGCTTTTTTACTACCTCTCTACTGACTATTATACTGTATAGTATATACTATGTCAACTGTTTATATAACTTCGATACACATTCATTGTCTATATAGAATATTAGTTTAGTGTCTGTTGTTTTGATTTCCTTTCTACTACCTGGGTTTTCACCCTGACATACTATGCACCTATTAGGTGTTTCAATTATTAACTTCTTTCTAGAGTCAATGTAGATACGGTCCTGTTTATTTATAGCAATCTGTAATGATCTCATGGTTATCCTGTTATGGTATGTCCTTTCTTATTATCAATAAGTTTTTTTATTCATCCTCCTATATATATATCTGGTTCGTTATCCATAAAGTGCTTGTCGTTCTCTTTCCTAGTCCAGTCGTAGATCTCTTTGAATGGATATACTTGTTGTTCTTTTCTATTTTCAAATTCTAGTCGATCAATGATGTTAAAATTTTTGTCAATTATATAAACGCCATTATCTCCACTGGCAGTACCGTTATATTCTGGTATTGTTCCGACATATGCAGTTTCTGTCATATCACTTGATAGCATGTTATGGAACATCTTATATAGATCATTCATGCCAGCATTGTCACCAGTTAAACCGTACTCTTTCGCTACTTCCAGTACTGGCTCGACTGTATCTCGTCCACCATTCCAATGTAGATAGATCGCAACGTCACTATCTACCATATTAATTACCGCTCGATTACCCATTTTCTATTCCTTACTTTCCATTATTGCAAGTAGTTCTTTTTTCTGTTCGGTTGTCCAGTCAGTGTTAGTCCATGCAGTCATTTGGATAAGTTCCCTAAACCTTTTGGCATTTGGAAAGTCTCTATCTACTTCTGGGAGGTATTCGTTTTTGTGCCACTCCTCCCATTCCCTGTCATCCCAGTCATCGTCCCAGTCATCGTCGTCCTCTGGGTTATGTTCTGACCTGTATTCGTCGCGTGCTTCACTCCATGAAGCACAGCTTCCGCATGTATAGCCAGCAATTTTATTGTGTATATTAGGGTAACGATTTACGTACCCTTGCACTGAAGTATCAATGCCACATTCTAAACACCTGTTAGTTTCGTATTCTTCCATTAAAGCCCTCCTAACCTCTCTTTAATCCCAAACTGATCGCACTGCGATAGTTTCACAGATTCCTTTATGTTCGAAACTAAGCGATCCGCCGTCGTTTCCTTCGTCGTCTTGCATCGAATACAGTAACGCACCGTTATCTAACTGCAAAACTAATGGTCTCTTTTCCCATCCTAAACCGTGTGCTTCTTCCTTACTTAGAAACCTTACAGATTTGATTTTTCTTCCTGCTAATTTTATCGTCAATTCGTTTTCGCGTGAGGCTAGATATTTATTAAGTTTTTCTACTTCGCTTTTACTCATTTTCTATTCTCCTTTCTACTTGATGTGTATAATTTCAATGTGATCATTCAAAAAGTTTTGTTCCCTATCGAATGGTTCAAGGTTTGTAAATTCCCAGTCTGTTTCGATAGGTTGTGCACCATATGGAAATGCTGTATCACATGCCTCAGAAATATCTATACCAGTTAAAAGATTACCCTGTTCATCAAACACTTCTGGGTAATCATTGGTGTCAATGATCTCTTCATAAACCTGTAGTGACGTGGCCCTTATTTTATATTTCATATACGAAACCCTACCCCCTCAATAATGTCCCTGACTCTCTCGCGATCTACACTATCGATACAATGTACACTACTGGCCCAAGTATCATAAGTGTTTTTATATTCGGCTACTGCTTTTATTATTCGGTCCCTTGTGAGTCCATCTATTACGTACAACCCGTTATTTCTTTTAGGGTCATAGCACTGAAACATATAGTCTATAAAAGCTTCGAGCTCTATACGTTCTTCTAAATCCATTGTCTTTCCTTTCTAGGTAACTGCTTGCTACCTATATCTATACGATACCTTATACGGTATAGTATGTCAATAGTATTAAAGTATTTTGTTTGTCCTGTTGTGGTATGTTGTCACCCTGTTGCGGTATGTTTTTGTTTCCTGATCATGGCTTCCGCCTGGCGGAACTGTCTTACTTGACATAACATTATTAGAACCGTATGTTCTGATTAGAACGCATGTTCTAGTTGACATAACAAAGCAAGATTTCAACCTGGGAAAGTTTTTAAAATTTTGCACAAAAAAAGACACCCTAAAAAGATAGGGTGTCTCAATGGTCTTTAATATTTTACTCCTTTCTGAAACGGTTATGACTGTCCACCAATCCGACGACGGCGATCACTAATAAGATCGATAGCGTTACCCAGAACAGCATTAATATTCATCCTTATGTTTAATCTCCTCTGAGAACCAATTGATCAGAAAACCGACAGCATGATCGTGTGTCACATCGATGCTTGCACCGTCGAACCAGTCTAAAAACCAATACTCAATACGATCATGGAAGATCCTCAATTCATCAGAAGGACCACCGCCACCCATCTCGATACGGAAGTAGGGACGATGGATCGCACCTTTAACAAATTCGCTTTCATATTCTACCCATTCAACCGACGATACAAAAGAATCTATAATAATAGACGGATCGGTTAAGGCTTCCTCTCCGTATTCCTCAGTGATGTATTGATCGTATCTTCCGCTTTGGTAATATTCGTTATCGTTTGCTTGGCCTCCGTCATTGCAACAAACGCCTCCCTCATCATATTCACAATCCCAATGAGCGCCACCCATAAAAAAAGCAAAGTCGCCGATCTGATCTCGTCGGCTTTCCCATTGCTCATTTATTCGCTCGGCACATGTTCTATTCTCTACAGTCATAATATTCCCTTTCTTTTGTCTATGTGTATAGTATAAGGTATAATGGTTAGTATGTCAACAAGTAAATATTTTTGGACCGCCGAACAAATACAAGGCTTTCCCTATAGGGGGGTAGAAAATAAAACGGTTTTGTTTGTCTGGTTTTTGGGGTCGGCCTGTTGGTTTTGGGGTCGGTCTGTTTTCCGGTTGTGGGGTCTGTTTTGCTTGGGTTGCGAGCCGCCAGCTACGCACGGGAAAACAAGGGGTGGGGGGTGCGGATTCTGGTTGCTGTAGGAATGTGGGAGGGGCGATCAGCGACAAGTACTCGTAAGCCGACCCATCTTGCCAGCCAAGAGCTTGACATGGTTGCTATTGCACCTGATACTGTTTCCTATGGACACAGAAATACAGACGCTAGTAGACCAGTTAGACCCAGAACGTGACTATGGGGAGTTTAGCTACCATGAGATAGTAGACGGTTGCCTAGATGGGCGATTTGTTATTAAGGCAGGGGACCCTGTACCTATTCTAAGAAACAAAGGTAAGTCAATGAAGGGGACAGGGCGGACGTTGGAATTAGCGAAACCCAGGGAGCGTAAACATTTTGTAACACGATTTGAAGAATACGCGACAAATGATTTTGAAGTAGCGTATAATTCACTTATGGATTTGGTAAAGAAGCGTGACGTTAAGGCTGTCATGTACTTTATGGATCGAGTAATGGGTAAGCCTAGAGAAACGAGGGATGTAGCGAGTTCAGAGATGATGGCTACATTCATTGCATCTTTAGCAGGTACTCGAATGGCCCAAGTAGAGCAGCCAGAGCCGAAAGTGATTATTGATGCAACGGACTACCGAGAGGCCTGATGGTATAGAAGGTATCGAACTAACGATACGGAAGTTACGTGCTGCGTTAGTCAAGACCCAATCGTGGGCAGAGGAACTGGAAATGGATGAATTTTTGGACTCACCGTTTGCTAGTTTGAGTAACGAAGCGAAGATTGCGTTTTGGGTAGGGCACGTACAGGGTATAGAAAATGCCCTTGTTATATTAGAAGAAGCTGCTGATGGTTCTTGAATATCCTAGACCGTTAGTTTGGGATTGGTTAAAGGACTTTGGAACTGAGGGGTATCAACCTTTTCCCTGGCAAGCTGAACACATACATTCACGTTCTGAGAATAGGATCATAGCTGCATGTGGTCGTCGTTCAGGCAAATCTACAGCTATTGTAGCTGAAGCATGGCGTGAATTGACACAACCGCCTGACGTTGTAGCAGGTGTAGAGCATCAACCATTGGTCTATATTATTGCTCCTAACTACGAATTGACTATGCGTGTATGGGAACCATTTGTAAAATCCTGTATATCAGACCCTACAAGCAGTAATGCGCCTATCTTGTCTGAATTAGTGTCTTACTATAATAAAGAACGACGTTTAATTGAATTGAAAACAGGTGCACGCATACAGGCTAAGTCTGCTGATAACGAAGTATCATTACAGGGAGACAGAGTAACAGCAGCAATTATAGACGAAGCGCACGATGTCGCTGATAGTGCACGGAACGAGTTCATGCCAGCGTTGACAGACGCTAAGGGTCGTCTCATTGCGATTGGCGTACCACAAAGCAATAACTGGTTTAGGTCTTATTGGGAACGTGGACAATCTGACCTCCAAGAAGATAACGACTATTATTCATTTTCTGTGCCTACTACTGCTAATCCAACTATTGATGCAAGCGTTGTCGAAGAAGCACGACTGGAATATCCAGAGATTGAGTTTCGCCAACGATTTTTAGCTGAATGGGCCGAATCAGAAGGTAAAGTTTTCAAAAATGTCGATGACTGTTTCAATGGAAAACTCCAATCATGGCAAAAAGGTAAACACTATTTAATGGGTTTGGATGTAGCGAAGCAACACGACTATACAGTGGCGTATGTTATCGATATTAAAGACATGTCAATAGTGGCATCTGACAGATTCAATGGGCTGTCATATACAGCTTTGGGGCCTCGTATTGCTAGTCTGTACCAAGAGTACAAGTGCCAGACAATACACTTAGATGCGACTGGGGTGGGTGAAGCTGTCAAGGATATTTTGGTGGACGAAGGGTGTCATATAACAAATTTCAAATTCACTACTCAATCCAAAGCACAATTAGTTTCAACACTAGTTGCAGAAGTTGAGCATGGACGTGTACACTTCCCTTATGACGACGAACAGTTGAAACGAGAGTTAAAATTGTTTGAAGGTAAAGTAATGGCAGGGGGTAATATTCAGTACTCCGCCCCTCCAGGATACTTCGATGACTGCGTTATGGCAGCAGGTCTTTCTGTGCTGCTTGCAAAACAACGCCAACCACGTAAAATAACTAGTAATAAGTATTTAACATTTAATAATAAAAACAAACGTAGATTTTTAACAGGTGTTGCATGAACCCAGATCAGGCATACAGACGATTTGAATATCTAAGGTCCAATGTTTATGGAAACCTTCTCAACGAATTTCAACTAGACGAAGAACTTATCAATGGAAACTTTGCTCGTTCTATCATTCCTGACGAATGGGTAGACGAAGGATTAGACCCTACAGTACCTCCAACAGCATATAACGCAGTAACTAATGCAGCAGACCATATACTTGCTGCACCACGTAACTATGTACCTATACGTCCAGTCAAAGATTCTACTGAAGCTGCACGTGAACATGCAGAAAACCAAAGAAGATTCCATGATATGTGGTGGTCACGTGTGCATGAGGATCAAGGTGCGCCATTAGAACGTGCGAAGAAAAAACTTGTACGTGGGAAAATGGTACTGAAGAAAACTGTAAAGTTTGATTTACTTCCTGACATGCCAGAAAATCCTACATCTGAGGATAAAAGAAAGTTCAGCAGGGCATTACGGCGAATTGCACGTTCAAAATTTCTATGGAATTTAGATGTATGTCCTCCAGAAAATGTCTTTGAAGATCCAGTAAATCCCTGGGACCCAGAATATGTGTACGAAGAATACGAAATATTTGCCAGCGAGGTAGTCAAGCGATACCCAAATCTTATGGATCAATATGGGCATGGTGATCCTATGAGTAAATTACCTTATGTGGAAATGTGGAGTAAGCCATATAAAGACGATCCTGGCAGCTATATGGTATGGATTGATGGCTCAATAGTTCACGAAGCAGATAATCCCTATTCATGGGAAACACGATTTTCAGAAGAAGATAACCCAGACTATGATGGATATGTGCCTTTTGTCATAGTAGATCCTGGTTTTGGTGAAGTAGACGGTGACAATAAGCCTGAAGATAGGTATGCCTCTATACTAAAGCCTATACGTTCTGTACTGACATCTGAGGCACGTTTCCTTACAGAAATGGAAGCATGGCTGCGTATGTATGTATTCCCAGCCTTAGTTACAGTCAATATGGATGAACTAGAAGATGGTGAAAAAGAAATACGTTTAGGTCCTGGTTCACATATTAACATACGCCCTGACCAAAGTTTAGACTTATTGCGTTGGGGTGAAGCTCCAGTGACGCTAATGCAAGGTTTGCAGCGTGTAAACAGCTACGCAGATGAAGCGTCTAAGTTTGGTGCACTTGGTGGTACGCCTCAAGTAGGTGTAGACAGTGCAACAGAGGCAGATTCACTGATAAGAAATGCAGCAACGAAACTTGCTGGTCCTATTTCTGCCATGCAACGTGCTTGTCAAAAAATAAACTCATGGGTCTTGATGGATATAGAACATATCTTTTCAACGGAGGTAACTCTTTATGGATCTTTTACGCATACTCCAAGCGAAACAACTTTACGTCCGTCAGATATTGATGGTTACTATTACACGAATGTAACGTTTGAAACTACAGACGAAAATATGGTCAATGCACGTAAGGCTAGACTATGGGCTGATCTATACAGAATTATGCCAGGTCTATCTGAACGAACTGCAATGGATAAGATGGGTATTGATGAACCGACTACTGAACAAGATGAACGTTCTGTTGAAGATATGATGCGTTCTCCACCAATGCAACAGGCACAAATGCTTATGGCATTAGCTGGTTTAGGTGAAGTTGGTGATCTTGTACGCACAGCATTTGAACAGCAATTAGTTGGGCAAGAAATGCAGCAGCCACGTAGGATGGGTGATGAACAGGCATTGACTACAGTCGATCAACTTGGCGATCCTACTGAGCCAGTAGTAACTGAAGCTAGACTGAACGCACAAGTAGATCAAGCACAAAGGCAGTTTCAATAATGGCAGGTGAACTTAGCGAAAGACTTATACGAAGATCTGCAAGAGTTGCAGCACGTCAAACTATGCTTATTCGTTCTGTGAATCAACGTTTTGGCAGCGATACACATTCACCTCAACGAGACAAAACATTGACACAAATAGCACTGGATTACGATTCTTTGCCATTCGCACTGGATAGATCTAGATGGTCGCCGTTTACTAATTCAACCTCTCAAGTTGTCAGTGGCATTGTGCAGAATATGAAAGGGAATAACTGATGACCAGCCCAATAAGCCAACAAGATATGAACAAAATTATTGAGGCACTCGAAGCCACTATTTTACGAGCATGGAACAAAAGTGCGATAAATGATCTGCCTTTTGATGAAGCAGAAGATGATCTAAACTTTTGGTTAGCAATAAAATTAAAAGATGAGCTTGACGATGATAAGGAATTTTTGTTACAGAATTATAATTCTTACAAAAACAATACTGAGCTTATAAAGAGCTTAGTACCAAATCACGTAAATAGTTATGTGAATGATTTGATTGGATATACAGAAGCGGAAAAAGAGGATAAGGATGACCGTGACGAAAAACTAGTAAAAAATGCTCCATCAAATGATGAAGACTATATTTTCACAGTAAAAAATAATAGAAAAAGAGCTAGTGATGCTTTAGCGAAGTTAGGAGTTGATGTCAAATCGATAGACGAAATGGCAGATGTCATTGCTGCTGAAAATCTACAATCAGGGCCTGATCAACTTAATTCTGTAACTGGCTTCAGAACTAAGGGAGAAATAAAATCCAGTCTAAATTTGAATGATTTTGACATTGTTACAACTTCTGCAATTCCTAGATATAGTACACTTGGTAAATTTTTAGGATATGAAATCCGCGCAACAGCTACTATTTTTAGTGATAAAAACCGTGTTGATTCTGATCCTCCTGAGCAAGAGATATATAAGTTTCTAGAATATACTGAAGGTGACATTGAAAATGGTGAGGAACAACCAGGCTCTTATCAAATAAAAGGATCAACTGATACACAATATGAAAATGCTGGCCTTGAGTCAGCGCAATTCGCTGATGTTTGGTATTACTCAGATGGTCAAACATCACCATTATCTGTGAAAATAGGAGCTGGTGGAGAAGCAGGTGCTACTTACACAATTTTAGAAGGTGATTCAAAAGGACAAGTAATTACCAAAGACGTTTTGGAACGAAATAGAGCGAATTTCGGACCTCCAGTAGCTGCTGCTTCAGTAGCTGCTGATCCTAACACAGTTGAAATAAAACAAGATGCAAATGGTAATTGGTATAGTTATGTCTATAATCCACAAGGTAAACTCGTCGGAGACCCACAAGTTTTGCTTGATGAAGAGGGAGACCCTATTGTCTCATTTGCACAAGCTCAACAAAAAGCACTAGAACAATACCGAAAAGACACAATAAATCAAGCTGAAGAGCAATTTGAAAAGACACATGAATTAGATCTTGAGAAGTTTGAGTTAGATAAAGTTTTAGGTTTTCAAGCACAGGCTTTAGATGAAGCTCAATTCAATGTTGATCAACTTCAATTCAATGCAAACATAGCAGAAAACGCTAGGCAGTTTGATGAAGCAAATAGATTAAGAGCTTTTGCACAACAAGAGCAGGCTAGAGCTACAAATATTCAAGCAGGTTTCCAAATCAATCAGGCACGTTCTGAGGCATTGGATCAAGTTCGAGATGTGTTACGTAACCCTGCAGATTACCTTGCTAGAGGATTTGCATTAGCTGGACAAGAATCTCCATTCACCCCTGTTACACAAGCTGACTTGATCAATCAGGTAACAAGCGAATATGACGCATATAAAGATTTCTTAGGTAGTTTGGGTGCAGGGTTCAATGCTGAAGAATTTTTAGCTGGTGGACAAAAAACAGGTGGCCCTCTAAACGTAGTAAATCCAGATGATTTTTACGATGATGGCGGTAATGGCGGTGGAGGCGGTAACAACCAGCAATCAAACAAGAATTCTCTTTTGATGCAACGTGCTGAACAGATTTCAAAAGGCTTAGAACCTGCTGGTGGTATTACGGCAGCGGATATCGAGTTTTTCTCGAAGTCTGGTTTTGTCGCACCAGGTATGCCAGGTGAAAGTCAAAATGTAAATACAGGATTTGTAGCTGATTTTCTAGGTAACAATCCGTTGTATATGACGAATAAAGATCTATACACTACTGGAGGTGCAGAATCTTTTATTCCAGGTGGTGTTTATGACAGCTCTGATATCCGTACTTCAGGAACGGCAGGAAAAATAACTAAAGATAATCCTTTAAGTCAAAGTGAACTGGATGCCTTAGCAAATTTGTCTGAAGCTAATATACAAACAGGGTTTGGCGGTGGTTTGACTGCTGAACAAATTGCAGCGTTTAGAAAAACAGGTCAGGTTCCTGCTGCTGAACACGGTGGTATGTTTGGTAATCCTGTCATTGTTGGGGATTCTTCAAGGAATAAAGAAAACCAAGAATTAGTAATGAGTGCTAATGGTGCTCCAATGGTTGTACTACCTCTAACAGACCAACAAGTAAAAATATTAGAAGGCAAGCGCAATAATAATATGCCTAAAGCTCAAACTGGGGGTATGTTTGGCTTTGATGACTTTGTAGGTTTTGGTAATAGGGTAGGTAATATAGGCTTCGGTGGAACTATGTATAACCAATTACCTAGTAGAACTATAACGCAAAGGGACATTATTGAAAGGGCAGAACGCTTTGGTACTCCTAGAGTTTCTAATGTAGCTCAAGGCAGGATGCCAATGCCAATGCAATTTGGATTCCCATTGATGACCCCAGGGCAACTAAACACCCTAACTGGCGATGAAAGAGAAGAATTACGTACACGATTGGCTTCTAGAAATGTATCATTAGGAGATGTCGAAACTGCGGTCATGCAGCGATTTGGACCTACAGGAGTTCGACGAGGACGTAGGCGGTTCTAATGCCCCATGCACCAGGACATAGACCTCAATTAACTACTGGATTTGCGCCAGGCTTCGCAAATGTTTTGCCTGATCAATCATTAGCACCAACAAGTTTACCTAGTCCACAAACTCCACCTAGAAAACTAACATTAGAAGAACTTTTGGCTAGATACGTTCCTGATGAAGAAACTGCACCGCAACAAATACAAGTGGATCAGCCAGAGCCAGGTGTAATTGGTGGGGCCTTAGATGCATTGAAAGGGTTTGGTTCTGCTTTTATAAGTGGTGAATCGGCTTTGAACAAGCTCTTGACATCTAAACCAGTCAGTCTTGCTTCCTCATCAATACAAGATGTTAAATCAAATATTGGCGCAGTCATTGATCCTAGACAGGCAAACATACTTGATCTTCCTGGACAAGCAAGAGATCCTGAAGCGTTAGAAAGAATAACTGCGGAACGACGAGAGGCTACACTGCCATTTGGTGAAGCACCAGGTACTGCTATAAGAAGTGGCATTGAGGGTGCAGTTGAAGATTTAACAGGAAGTGAAAGAGCTGGTAAATACGCTGGGTTTGGGTTCGATGTAGCAGCAGCACCATCTTCATTTGTTTTTGCTGCTGGTCCATCAGCAATGGGTTTCAAGCTATTACCTAAAGCTGGAAGCGCAGTAATGAAAAACCCTATAATGAAAAATTTTGTAAACAAAACTGGCTCATTGCCTACGCAAAAAATAACAAGTTCAAAACCTGTAGGAGCAGGTGGCACTGTAATTAAAAAAGCTGGTCAATTAGTAAGAACAGTGACTGATCCTGTACTGGGAGGCGGTAATGTTGCTCAAAGGTACGCTGCTGAAACTATTGTAGGAACTGCTGCTGAAGCAGGGTTCGAGGAAGGTGGTATTGGTGGTGGTTTATTAGGTGCTTTGGGAAGTGTAGCTCTTTTATCTAGGGGACGTACTGGCAATATACCTGGTGCACCACAAGCCGTTAAACAAGCTGTTAGAAAAGGTACGCAGAAAATTGTAGGAAAACCTGCTTCTACTGGAACAGCTCCTGCTGCTGCACGTAGAGCAGATGAAATCATTGCTGACCCAGAAGCAGCAGCGAAACAAGCAGAAATTGAAGCTGCTGATGTTTGGTCGCCTGCACGTGAGGGTGAAATCCCACCAATTCGTGCTAGTGGTTCGACAGTTGCTCCTATCCGTCGCCCTGCACAAGCTGCAAGTGAACATAAGAATTTCAAACGTGTTCTTAAAAAAGAAATTCAATCTTCTTTTAGGGTAGTGCGTACACAGGTAGATCAAATAAATGAGGTTTTGAAAAAATTTACTTCAACAGATGCAGACGGATATGAAAAGGTTATTGTCAAGAATCCTGACGGTACAAGCGAAGAAGAATACTTAGGAAATGTCGTTGAATTTTTTGATGATCCTAAATATACGGTTGAATCATTAGGTGAGCCTATTTATAACGCTGTTAAAAAAATGCACGATTTACTTGATGATGCTAAGAAAATACTTGATGAACACGGTATTGATTTTACTGGCGGTAATCCTGCTCCATTGACAGGGTTTCAAAGATTTTTCCCTAGAAGAATTAAAGACTTTAATCGAAAGGCTATTGAAACTGAATACGTAGAAGATTCGGAGTCTGCTCAAGAGATCATTAAGAAAATAGAAGCTGAAGATGAAGGGGCAGATATAAGGGCTGTTTTTGCTAATATCCCAGGTGGTGGTCCAAAATTTGATGGTGATATAGCTAAAAGTGAAGTGCATGAAAGGGTTTTTGATACCTTCCAAGAAGGTCTTGAAAGTTCAAAAGAACTCATAGAAGGAGGAAAACGTAGTGCTTGGATATATGATAGTCCTACTGGCTCGCTATTACGTTTTATAAAAGAAGCATTTGACGATCTTGAAGTTGCAGAAACGACAAGAAACTTTATGGAGTACGGTCGTATACCTACTGAAAAGTTACCACAATTAATAAAAGAAACAAAAATTCCAAAACAGGTGTTGGATAATTTAGATGACGATGTAAAGGCTAAGTATGAAAATCTCGTATTTCATACTGACGCTGCTAAAATAATAAAAGAAATGTTTCCAGATGGACCAGGAAATATACAGAAAACAGTGGATCGATTCGCAGGAAAATGGATCAAAAAGTTCAGAGACTTTAACAAAAATGTTAGGCCAATATTGTCTACGCTGGACTTCAGTGGTCCGTTAGTGACACTTGGAACCGCTGCTTTGAATCCACAATACAGCATGAGAATGTTTGCAAAAGATTTTACTAAAAAAATAGGTGATACGTTTATAGGTAAAAGGTTTGTTGATGCTTTTTTCAATGATCCTGAGACACGTAGGGTTGGTCGATATGCGTCAATGATTGACCCATATGATGCTGATCAATTAAAAGAGTTTCTTGTTTCAGCTAAAGGAAACAAAGTACGACGTACGTTAGGTAAAGCTACTATGCCTTTCAATCGTAACTTTGCAATGATGGGGAACAGGCTGCGAAGAGACATGTTCAATATTATTGAAAGAAGTTATAAACAAGATGTCATCAACGATATGGTAGACAAAGGTATTCCGCTTAAGGATATAGATGTAGATTCTATAATGACTGAAGAGGCTTTGATCAGTATTGGAAAATCAGTAGACAGGTTCACTGGTATAGGTACTGGTAAAGTTGCTACCGTTGAAGATTTGTCACTTTTTGCCCCTAACTTCTACAGATCAATAATTGAAACTATAGGCAAGAATTTTGAAGCAGGAACGTTAGAAGGCGACTTGGCAAGAGCGCACATGCAAACTGTAGTTTCGTCTGGTTTATACTTAGTAACAGCCGTTGCTTTATCGCAAGGCCGTGACGTATCAGAAGTTCTTTCTCCTATTGACGGCGATCAACTTTACTACAATGATCGTTTAGTTGCGAACCCTAATTTTGGAACTGTGAGGGTTCCTATCAAAAAAGCTCTAGAGAATATTGCTGAACTTGATCTTCCTGGCATTGACCCAGGGTTGCAGTATCTAGCTGATAACATGCCTGACGAGTCAGGTACAAGAGATGTTCATGTTTTTGGAGCCTACGATTCTATGGCAAGGTTAGCTTCTTCATTTGCTGATCTTGGGTTGACTGCTTTATTTGCAGAAGGCGGTAGGACGGACAAAGCACAAAAAGCGTGGAACAATTTTGTTTTTGCTACGCAGACTAAAGGATCACCAGGGGCGAAACTTTTGATGAACGCAGGTAGGGGCAGAACATTTTTTGGAGATCCTTTTTTATCCTTAGATTCTGATCCTAAAACTTTTACTGATCGATTTACTTTAGGTGAACATGATTCACTTTTAGGCATAGCTTTGATGAATGCAAAATCTGGAGCATCTCTTGTTGCGCCATTTACGATACAAGCTGGATTAGAAGAATTTACAAAAGTATTAGAACGGCAACAATATTCAGATGCTCAAGAAGTTTATGATGGCATTATCAATGCAGGGACAATTATAGGATCAGGTACTGCTGCTATTTTAAGTGGTTCAGGTTTGAAAGAAAATCCCCTTTCATTCTCAGAGCAATTAGATCAAGCTGCTAGGAACGATCCTAGATTTAATAAGCCGTATAATTCATTGACACCTGAAGAGAAGGATGAGGTACGAAAGAGTAACCCTGACATTACAAAAAACTTCCTTGATAGGCCTGTAGAGCCTAGCGGAAAATTCAATATTTGGTCAGTAGAAAATAACAGACCACGATTGAAAAAAGAGCTAGGAGATTTTTATAGAGAGTATCAAAATGAAGGTCTTATGTCTCTAAAAGATCTTAGAATTGGATTGCAAAACATAGCTATAAATAGTTACGAGCGTAGCCAAAATAAAAGAAAAGAACTTGGTGTAAAAGATAAGCCTTTTGATGAAGGAGCGTCTGGATCAGTTATCACTGCTTTCTATAAAATCATGGAGGACGCTACTAATAAAAACACTAATGATTTGAACTTCACGGATTTTGATGAATTGTTAGCTTTATTAATGATCGATATAGAAAATGGATACTATGGCAATCCAGATAGAGCTATGGAATTTATTGAAGAAAGAACCGTAGAGGTAATTCCTCCAGAATTAGACTGGTACTTTATTAATAAGGAGTATATTGCTAATGCGACTGAAAATGGAGGTTATGATAAAGATAGAAAAAAACGATACACATACTGGGAGCAAAGAGATAGGGCGTTCAAAGAAAGAAAAGGGGCTGTAGATAGACTTGTAGGTGATAACACTACTCGTAGCTTTGGGGATATGGTTGAAGCCTACAATAGAATGATTAAGGCTGAAGATAGTCCAAGACTAAGGGCTAATACACCTAACTATAGAAACGCTCCAGCTTTGCTGGGTCTTATCAATAAAATACAAAACACATCTGCCAAGTACAAAGAAAGAATGAGAGCATCGGACCCTGAACTGAAAAAAGCTCTTGAAGCAAACGGATACATAGAAAAATAATATTATGAACTTGCTAAAAACTTTATTGACTATAAAATATAGTAAAGCCCTCCCACCAGAACATATGTTCTACAGGCAGGGTGTAGTAACTCGCAGTAATGCCAGTTGGAGATAAAATTATGGTAAATGAAACTCTTGAACAAGAAACATTAGAAGCAGCGGAAGATGTGGAAGTGCCGACAGACGGTTTCGATCCAGCAGAAGCTCCTGAAGATGTAGTTGAGGGTGAGGCTCAACCTGATATAGCTGAACTTGTCGAACGGCTTTCTCAGATTGAGGGCGCAGCTAAAGAATTGGATACACTGAAGCACGATGTTTCAAGTCAGCTTGGACGTATTCAGCATTTCCAATCTACGG
>VTLG01012983.1_pt1 | contig 30808 bp, 45 predicted proteins | sample 4694571 | NCBI WGS metagenome assembly VTLG01 (sample SAMN12604809, study PRJNA352737) | marine metagenome | biome: ENVO:00000447; feature: ENVO:00000209|ENVO:00000569|ENVO:01000036; material: ENVO:00002151; isolation source: viral sequences binned using virsorter ...
ATAAAGGGTAACAGTCCATGTGCCACAGCAGTCAACGACAAAAGAAACAATTTCCCAGCCAACGTCAGTGCGTACCATAGGTGCATACTCCAACTCATGTTAATTTCTTTAAGGTGACTCATTGTCCGTTCCCATATATTTTATCAGTTAGCCTAGTCATCTGCATTTCAAGCCTCTCAATCTTCAAGTCCTGTTTTACATCAGAAGGGAGGGAACCGCTCCCCCATTTTCCGGCAGGCCAAAGTTCCACAAAGGATGAATTCTTGTCTACATCTTTACTCATCATCTGAATCTGAAAGTCGTTATGCTGCACTGAACTCTGTAAGGTAGAAGCCCACCACACTATGCCAGCAGCCTGTATCAGTAGGGTTATACCCATGCCGATTAGAAACTTGTTATCCATTAGTTATATGGATTACCCTTCTGTTGCGTGGGACTAGAGTTAGCCATCCATTCAAATATCTTTTCATGCTGAGTCATAATGTCTTTATCAACTTCTCTTAGGCCAGAGATTTCTTTACGCAGTTCCTCTACCTTAAAGGCAAGAACATCCAGACCTGATGTTTCAGCAGTCAGTTCTTTTATTCTTTCTATCTGTTGGCCTTGGTCATGTATGGCCTTGCCGCATTGCACTGCCTCTGCTTCTAAAGCTGGGATAGCTTCTCCCTGTATACCAGCAAGCCTGTCTACCTCTGAACTCAAGCCAGAAGCCCACCAGATAGCACCACCTGTCTGTGCTATAAGAAATAATAACGCACCAAAGAATTTCGCATCTATGTTCATTGACCTAGCCACCTCGTAAACAGGGATGCACCGACACCGGATAAGCCTACAGTCGCCAATACTATACCGATCCCGATACCCCTAGTCCTTTCTAATTGTTGATCTAATTTATCTAATCTCACGTTTTGCTCTTTTACCATCACCTCCAACGTAGATATTTGCTGGATCAGTTTACCCAGTTCCACATCGGATACCTCGCTCATGTGCCTTGGCCCTGTTTGCCAAGGTCTACTTTGGGAGGAGCCATACCCTCCGGCCTTACAAACCTTTGTACTTGTTCACCGCTAAATACCAAACAAGCCCTACCATCCATATTAATGTGAACCACAGCCATCGTAGAAGTGTTTGGGTTTTCCACAATCATTATGTAGCTAGACTCACTTTCTTTAAATGTTATAGATACGTGAACGGCATAGTCTTCAACCATAGCACCAAGTATAGACTCCAGAGTTGGAGTGCATATTGACGGGTATGGACGCATTACTTTCTGTGCATCTTTGGGAGGCCCAGCATAGGCAGGCGCTATGAGCAACAGGGATAGGAGGAGGGCTTTCATCTGTAAAGCCTCTTACCACCTTCTCTAATCCTATCTATCCTATCTTCGTTTGCATGATAACCATCGTATAGCTGGTCAAGCAGTTTTTCCAATTCTTGTATCCTCCGTGATTGCCCTCTGTCTTCAGCCTGACTCAGCATTGACTTAGCATCCCTTACCATTTCTTTAAATTCCCTTTCCCGTTTTCTATAGTTATCATCTTGTCCAGTCTGATAAAATCTTAGGCCAGTGAGATACTGCAAAAGCCTCCCAGCCCTAGACTCTTTTATAGTTTTGCCGGGATAGTCCATCCTCGTTTCTCTTTCTGCACCTTCCAGCAAGTTATCCGTGATTCCTTTCTCATGTAGCATCTGAAAGAATGGAGAATAAGAAGTTTGCTTTCTCCACTCCTCCCCACGCACATCAACTTCCCCTGAATCTGGGTCTGCTATCTGGGCTCCAAATATTTCCCAAGGATTAGACCTGTCTATTTCAGACAAAAGGACTAGGTTAGTCAAAAACCTATGCAGATAAACGGGCATAGCCACGCCCAAGAAATCGGCGGTTTCCCCTTCGTACTTTTTTAAATCCGCTCTCTTATGGGGGTTCCAATTATAGAAATACTCCATAGGCAACTTCAAAAACGGGGAAGCCATCTGCTCTATAAATCTTTTAGGGTGCCCTATCTGAACCAAGTCTGCATAAGTCAACCAGTTCAATAATGGTATAACCTTGTATACATCTTCTGACGCAGCTTGGCTTAAATACATAGGGGCTCTTCCCTGCATCCATTCTGAGATATCCTCTGGGGCCGGAACGTCTACTCCATATTGAGCATTTTGTATGGCGAGGTTTAGCTTTTGGTATCTTTCAGGGTGCTGCATTATCCCAAGAAAGTGGGCCGGAATATTCTGTCTAGACCATTTATAAAATGGGAAAGCTCTCTTCATTACATTTCGTTCAAACTGAGAAACATCCGAGTAATCAAAAAGAGTACGGCGAACTTCTGCGGCAGCGTTATCAAAGGCATCTTTTCTGGATTGCCCACCAAGTTTCCACGCCTTGCTCTTTGAAAGTTGGTCAATGAACAGGGCTAACTTTGCATTGTTTTCTGGGGTTCCACCAAAAGCTCTGAACGCAAGCTGTACAAGCTCGTTGTTCGTTGAGGGAACAAACAGACCCTTTATTCTCTTAGAAAGTGGCCCCCTATCTTTTGCTAGTTCGAGCATCTCGTCTAGGTTTGGAGCTATATCACCATGAAGTCCATACTGCCCTTTATTATAGAGCCCTCGCATGATAAACTCCCTCCATATCTCTTCGGAGGGCATCCTTCCGCCACCTAAATTAACAGCATCTTTTCCCCAATCGCCGTCCTTAGCTCGAACCCTAAAAGCCTTGAACTGTAAGGCTCCGGCCTGCCCGTATCTTTTGGGGTTGGATAAGCCAGCAAGAGCATAGGCATTAAAAAAGTTTCCGCCAAGGTTTCTAGTATAGTAACCTAACCGGGTTGCGAGAGAGTAGACTTTCCACCAATTTTGCACTTCGTCGTAAGCCTTGAAAAATCTAGTTGCATCCCCCCTGTTTGTAAGGATGTCATACTGACGCATGAAAGCCCCGGCATCATGTGGCTTAAAGTACAGAATATTTCCAGCATCGTCCCTGATTGGGACTGATTTCTCTACCCATTTTCCATCAATCATAACCCTCTGAGGGACTTCGATAGGAGCCCAGCCACCGGGGTTATCCACCCTCCCAAATTGCCGTACTCCATTCCTTAATCTGGAGGAGGCAACCGCCCTGTTGTGCCATAGCTCTCGATAGAAATCCAATTTAATAGGATCAGTATATAGGTATTCTTCTCCGGGTTTAACCTTGCCCTCTTCAATCGCCCTAATATTTCTAAGCTCTGTGGTTCCTTTCCCTTCCCTCTGTATTCCGAAACCTGTCTTTTTGGGTCTGCCGGGATTAAACCACTGAAAGAAATTTTTTATCTTTCCTTCGCCTTCTCTTTTTCCTAACCCCGTAAGGACTTTTGGAACATAGCCCCATACATCACCAGACATTTTATTTAAGGCATCATAGTTATCCATCAAATCTGAGATGGGAACTCCGGCATCTACTTCTTCTTGTAGAAATTTTGCCCAAGCATCTTTGTAAGCGTCTGCAAGTTCTTTTACCTGTCGTTGAGTTTCAGGAGGAGCATCCATACCCGTAACATTATCAGGGTCAAACATGGTAGTCTGCCTGTTTATAATCTGTTGAGCCGGGAGGTAGCCTTCCAGTTCCCTCAATATAGCAAGGTTAAGCTCTTCGACAGTGATGCCAAGTTTAGATGCAATGGCCTTCATCTCTTTGGTCTGGTGGCCTGCCGAGATCATCTTATAATAATCTTGTCCGGCTATCTGATTAACCAAGTCCCTGCTTAATTTCTTTACATCTGCTGCCGAGCCAGTGTATACATTAAAGCCCTGCAATACATTGGACACAAGCTGATTTTCAAGAAGTAGCCTTCCCCCCTTACTCCTTCCCAAAGCGCCCATTACATGGCTCACAAATCTAATTCCGGGGGCCAGTGGAAAATAATAAGTAGAGGGGGCTATTCCAACCTCAGTTCCAAACCCAACAGCAAAGCTACCCAGAGGATGGTTCTCTACAAACTCTGGCGGTAACCAATCTTGAGCCCTTACCACTCTTCCTCTGGGGTCGTTAGGGTCCATTATACCCCTGAATCCAGATACAGCAGAATCCAGAAGTATTTTTGCTATATACTTTTCATCCCAAGCTGTCCGAGGGTATTCAGTAAGGCTCGTTGTTCCTCTTATAGCAGAAGGATCATCCCGATCTCTGGTTAGTGGAGTATCATACCCCATAACTCTTCGCCAGTCGTAAGCATCCTTTAATTCATCGACAGCAACCCTAACTGGATTATCAACCCACTCCGTTAAGTAAGGAAGAATGCTCATGGCAAGACTGCCTGCTCCTCCGTAATAATCCTTCAGTGGTTGAGGGACTGCATCCCAGATAGAGCCCATTATTTTACCGCCATAGAGAGCGGCATCTTCTAAAAGACTTCCTTCGTCTAATACTTGTTCGTCAGTTTTTCCTGCATACAACTCTTCAATAGTCAATGTCTTGCCTGAAGGCTTTACAATAGTATCCTCCTCGTACAAGTCTTCAAGCGTTAGCGTCTGAGCCATTACTTTAACGGCTTACCAGATTTGTCAACCCAGCCTTCGGCCTCAAGAATTCTTTTTATCTCTTCCCGAGAAGTATTGGCAGCCACTAGCTCATCCACCCTTTCTTGGGCAGAGGTAGCCGTACTGGTAGTCTCCACTACAGGGGCTGGGCCAATGCGCGGAGCAGCACTGGAAGGCCATAGGCCGGAAAGGTCTGGGTCTTGCCCCCTCGGGGTCGCAAGAGTCTCCATTGTGAAGTTATCCCAACCTATCCTTTGTCCCGCGGTCATCGTACCTAAAAAATATTCCCAGATTGGAAGACGCTGGTTTTCTGGAACATTAAAAAGAATATCCCGTAAACGTCTTGCAAACCTAGTCCCAACAGATTGAGCATCTCTCCTTATGGATGCTCCACGGGAAGCCTCGTCTGTCCACGCTTTCTTTATGTCATCAAGTATTGATTGGCGCAGAACATTCAAGTCCGTTAATATTTTATTTTCATCCTTACCTGTTAGATTAGCTAAGTCTGCTCTTATTTGTATGTCGCGCAACCAAGTCCTTTCAGTAACGTCTGCTGGCTTCTTGCTTGCTATCTCTTTCATTAGCAATTCTTGGGCGCTTTTGATTGTTGCTAAGTCTGGCCTATCTTCAGCCGAACTTCCTGTACGCAACAAATCACTCAAGGTATCACTAGCTAATCCATACTCAAGCTCACCCCGCAATACTCTATCTACAACACTTCCCATTGTGTCCAAGACAAAAGTTTCTACCCTCTTCTTTAGTTCCGGTAACCCGGCTTTCCTTCGGGCATCGGCTAGTTCTAATTTTCTTTTATCTACATCGTATATATCTTTTTCAACAGCCCTTTCTTCCACGGCTTGTTGGCGAGCCACGGTTATGAAGTTATTTATAGTCTCTCTGGCTGCTTTCTTTTCTGTATCAGTATACGATACTGTTCTATCATTAAACTCAGAAAGAGCTTGCGTAGGCTTTAGTTCACCATCAGCTATTCTCGAAACAATATCCCTAGCAATTCGGGAAAGATTCTCATCCATTGTTCCGTCTGCTTCTGCTGTCATAAGGTCATTCAGAGCCTTAAATGCGGAACTGGCATAGTTTAAATCTTTTGTGTTAGCCCCTAAAGCATGAAGCCTAGCGACCATCTGTGAGTATGCTTTAGCAGGATCATGTACCTTTGCATCCCTTCCCGGTCGAACCGTAAACCCTTTCTTTAAGTTTGATAGAGCGTCATCAACAACCTGTTTCCTTGCCTTGTCCCCTTCTTTATACTTGTACTTGCTTACAGCCTCATCAAGTTTAAAAGGGTGTAATTCACCAGCCCTTTTTTCGCTCAAGTTCGACTTCAACGCATCAGCCGTATCTTTCAGGAAGACTTTATCATACCCTCTCCTTGTAAACCAAGGCTCTAATTGCTCTATCCTAGTAAGGCCAGCACCCAAAGCCTGCGCTATTATCCTAGACTGTATGTCTTCATCGGTAGCCTTACTATGAGCCCTCATACTGGTTGCCAAGCTACTAGGTGCAAAGGTGGCAGGCCCAATACCAGCTAGCCCCCTCCAAGCATTAACCCTGCCTAGAGCTTTATTTCTATAGGCTGACCCAGCGGAGATAACCGCAAGGAGTTCATCTGGCCCCATCCTTTCCCCAACTTGATCCCTATAATAGGTAGATTTCGGAAGGATATACATCTGGTTAGCCATTATATTTCCAGCTGGACTTTGATTTACTCTCTCAAATTCTTCGAGCAATCTGTCAATCTCGACTTGGGGAAGCCTTCCGTAAGTTTCCCTTATTCTTCCAAGTACCGTATCACCGGGCCTTGCTATAAATTCTGCCATTATATATTTACCATGAGTAAGGTTTCATACTGAAGATGGAAAAGTTTTCCTGTACGGGAGAGCGATAGGGATTCTGTCTCCACCATTCATCCTTATCATAACCAACAGGAGAAGCCTGAAGTCTTGCCGGGTCACTCTTAGGTGATCCTCTCTTTGGAAGCATAGAAGTAGATTCGTACATAGAGGGTGATATTTTCTGCCCATGAGAAACAAATCTTTGGGGCGCTCCTTTTTGAGCCCCCTGAAACGCAGCTTTTTGAGCATCTCTTTGGATTGCTTCGAGTTCATTATTTATAGCATTCCATTCAGGGCCACCAACCACTCGTTCATTACCCTCCTTAACAACCCCATCTTTATAGTCCCTCATATTCTTCAACCTTTCCTCCTCCTTAGACGCTCCCATTGAAAATGGGTTTGTCATTCCAAATGTTTTAAAAGGATTGATGAGGACATCAAATGGATTCGACATTACTGTAACCCACTCAGGAGTGACCCTATCTGACCCATACTCTGGAGGGCGCTAGGTCTAGCTGATTGCGTCCCGCCAAACTCTCCTGATATACCAGCCATGTAATTCTGCAAAGCAATTTGAGGAGCAGTAGCACCGTAATCGTATTTTTGCATGGCCTGATTTATAGACTCTTGAGCCATAGCCCTTCTCTGAGCCCCTATATCGCCCATAGCGCCATACATAGACATTGGGGCTGCCATTATGCTGGGGTACTGTTGCATACCAGCCAGCCCTGTCTGAGCGGCTTGTCCGTATGCCCCAGCGATATTACCATACCCCTGCTGTATAGCTTGGGCAGCAGGAAGCCTACCAGCTTGAGCCTGTTGGTAAGCCTGCCCATACATCTGTGCTACAGGCTGTGCGTAGCCCTTAGTCATGGCGTCCACTATAGCCTGTTGCTGTAGCATATTTCCACGGGTACTTCCACCGGGTTGATAATTAACAAGCCCAGCCCTTATTCCGGGTAAGACTCCTGACGTAGGATCAGTCAGGGAACTTATAACAGAATCTTTGTAGGCAGCCTCTAAGTCTCCGTAAGGGGTCTTAGCCCCCCTATCGACTGTACCAGCCAACATACTCTGCATTGTTGGACCTGTTGCGCCTACCCCTTGTGCAACTGTTGTAGGCATTCTGGAGGCCCAATCGTAGGTTCTTCCCATTTGACGCTCTGCTAAAGCCTGTTGCGCCGCTGGCCTTGGACCCATAGCATAACCAAGGGTGGCCGCCTGCGCTGCTTTCTGGGCTGGATCAAAATCCGCTAGAGTTTTTCCGGGGAAATAGGGAGCAGGACCACCCTTATAAAGGGATTCTGCTCTAGCAAATCCTTCCTTTAGCGGGGCTTTTTGAGCTTCCCACGGCCCTTCATGTGTTATACCTGTTGTTAATCCGCCACTCATATTAAACTCCTAAAAGCGTTTTAGTTGTAGTATCTACTACCGGAGTATCCCCTAAACCAAGAATTCCTTTCCATGCCTGTGCACCAGCCGGGGATAAATTGGGAGCATTCCAAGTAGTTTGAGCTATATTAGTTCCACCACCCGGCGCTGTAAACCTCATCGCCCCAGCAGTCCCTAATCCCATACTGCCCGGTTTGGGCCAAGCGCTAGGGTTAGTAACCCAACGACCCTCTGGAATATGCCCAGAATGAGTTTCCCTCCACTTATCCCAAGTAGTTGGATCATGGAATTCACCCGGTAAATAAGATAAAGAATAATCATCCGGGGGCGCACCCATATGCAGCAATCCCTGCTGGCCCGGCATACTTTTAGTCCAATAAGCTCCCTCCCACGGCCTAAAGGATTGGAAATCTGTTGCGGAACTACCCGTAGGTGAGTCAGGATTTACCCACTTATCAGCTAAAGTTATTGTTTGACCCGTTAAACTTCCATCTGGATTTCTAACGGGATACTGGTCATTAGAGGAGTTTATAAATATCTCAGCCCAAGATGGAGCGGTTGGGTCAGTCAAAGAAAACATATTGGACTGTAGCTGGCCCACAAATTTATTTCCTTGCCCGTAACCGCCTTGGGCGTCTGTGGGTTCAGCGTAGTATTTCTTACCCATATTCCAAGCGATATCAAACATGGCATCGTTAGCACCCTGCCAATCTTTAGCATCTATAGCCGCTTTTAACCTAGCATTAAAGGAGTTTATATCTGGGGCAGAAAACCCGGTAGTGGGCATATTAGTGCCATAGAAAAAATGACTCTGACCGGATAAGTTTGTCCCAGCCCTAGCCATATCATCAGCAGTTGCAGCCTGACCATAATCAGGACCGGCAACAGGGCCACTAACAGTCTGGTATATATCGCTTGCCCCATCAGGGTTCTGTACCGCTTGTGTAGCCCAAGAAGGATGGTTTCCAATTATACTCCATCTGTCAGACTGAACCGCCCCAACATTAGGATTTCCCTGCCCCTGACCTTGCCAGACATCTTGCCCCGGTAATAATGTTTTCCCCTCAAACGGAGTTGTATAAGCCATTTCAAACAAGACATCGTTTTTATTTTCAGCGGCCCTAAGTCTGGCGGACCAATAAGCAGCATTCCCCTTTATGTTGCCAGCTATAGCCGATACTGGAACATTTGTACCTTCGATATATGTAGCCATTATTGCATCCTATGTTTTAAGTCTTTACTATAGACTATATAATTAGATTCCCAATCAGGGAGTAGCTTTTTCCATCCCCTTCTACCCCACAACTCCATTCCAGAGCATCCTGTTTTGATAGCAAAAGATTCTACCATATCATTAAACTCATATAGCCTTTTAAAGTCAGAGCCAGCTATAGATATTACTCTAAGCACTTTCTTTTGGGGGTAGACAATGATCTGGGTTATCATGGCTGAGTGCATTTGCTTGTCTTCTGTTGCAATCCAAAGCTGCATATGACCATGAGTTAAAGGCTCAAGGAAATCGTCAGGTTCAGCCTCGCCCTCGCTATGCTCCTTAACCCTATTAAGAAGGGGGGCAACCTCTTCCCAAATGTATGCAATATCTTCTGGCTGTACGATCTGGGCTTTCAACCTAGTTTTACCCATGCGCTAGTAGTTTTTTTAAAGAAGTAAATACCTTCTCCCGATCCGGGGTCCCAATTTGTACCATCTGCGTATCTTATATCGCCCTCTCTTGGTCTGGTCGGAGCAACATTTGTTCTTTCCAATCTGAAGGTAGCTTGGTTAAAAAATACATCACCAATTCTTTTTAACTCATTAACAACATATATTCCAAGGTCTTCCTTATCTAGTGGCAATGGTCCCGGTTCATAGTGAGTTACAGATTTTACAACTCTATCAGCATAAGTGGCCATTACCTAGAAACCGATCCCCTGATTCCAGCATTTTTAACATCCAATGAGTAACCATTTAACTGCCAAGTAGTATCAGTAGTAGATTCTACTTTTATACCATAATACTTCCCAGTAACCCTCACGGGAACCTTAGATTGCGTATCAGGATTAAAGGTATAAGGGCCTTCCCAAGTTATAGCTTCCTCAGTAGACATTTGATGGCCTACATATATATTAACTGTATCAGTAGCTGAATCGGGGTTTACTTTCATTTTTGGCCAAACAGAAGATATACGTTTAACCATAGCCTGATCTGGATTTCCTTGTTCATCCATCGTTAATCCGGTTCTTTGTATATAACTTGTCATGTTAGTCCCATCTTCCGTATTTCCAGTTTCGTTCCTAAATATTTTTGTATTTGTCGGAGAAGCCATCACCAGAGTTTTACCAGCAAGATTAAAGAAAGATGTGGAAGCAGATTGATTCCAGTTTAAAGTATCAGTATTCCAATTAGTAGTTGCCGCATTCCATGATCCGGGAGCTAGTGGGTTGCCTTCAATGCCATACCCTACAAACCCTAAATTGGGCAAGTCTCTTTCAGTAAATGTACCATTAGACCAATTCCAAACAAGAGCCTTGTCGCATTGAGCATCTGTTACATTAGATTGAGATACATAGCAAGCCCACATTTCTGTATTTCCGTAGTCTGCAACAACAAATGATTTTTGATAGTCGTCACCAGATATGTTATTAAATACATGATCTCGCATTTTATGCGGCAATAAAGATGTTAATTTTTGACCGTCATTAATATACATATCCCCGTTTCCAAATACAAAATGTCCCCCATCAAATTCAGCAACGCAGTTCTTTGTAAGTGCGCCGACATTTGGGGATACTTGCCTAAATGCAAATATAAAAGGAGTTCCAACATACGTCATCATATATGTAGAATCTTCCTTATAAATCATAAAGGAGTCAGCAAGGGGAAGGCCATCTAATATTTTTCCTTTGCTATCTTCCAAGGAGTATTCACCAGCATCTACAGTCGGACTAGTTTCATCCCAAGAAGTTGGTAATGATTGTGTGGCTGCTGAAGTAGACCACTTAACAAGATTAGGATAATTTACAGATGACTTAGTTACATTCAATGCAATCAAAAATGATTTAAACGCCCTAAGAGAAAAGCACTCATGGTCGGCTTGCCATGCAGTTAAGTCTGCCATTTTGGTGGAAGTAGATGGTAGTCCAGAAGCATTTAACGCCCAAAATTGGGGATCGTCATACCCATTGGCCATAATAAGAATTCCACCAAGAACAGTAGATGTCCAATTCTCTGCGGCAGTGGAGCTGTAATCCCCGCCAGATGCTCTAGTGATATCTGTCCAACCCGAACCAGCCCAGACGTATATCTTTTTAAGGCCACCAACTACCCAATAACTAGCCCCACCAGCCTCTAAGTTAGTTATATAGTAAGGCTCTATTGGGCAACTTTCCATAACCTCCAAATAACCCGGAGATTTTTCTATAGCTCCGTGTTCAGCCCTTACATTATTTCCTTCAGACCAGACATTAGGGGGGAGTTGCCAAGGATTTATATCCTTAACAATTCCAGTTTCGCCTACGTTGTCAATTGGTATTAATGCCATATCTATTCTCTTATCATTTAAACGGTGGGCCTAAAAACCAAACTACTAATGAGTACCTAACCCCCGTTTTTACAGGACAAACTCTATGCTCCTTAAAAGAGGGGAAGATAATAATTGATCCTGCCCCTCCAACATCTGGTTTATAATTACCTGCAAACATAAATTCTCCCCCAGTGAAACCTTCATTCAAGAAAACGGACATACTTAATTTTCGGACTAACCCCTCATGATTTTCGGAATTGTTATCCCCGGTTCCATCTGTATGTAAAGAATAAAAGTCTCCTTTTTTATACCTAGATAATTGTGGAATAGCTAACCCAGATATGTCGAACTTCCATCCAGCCCTCTCATTAGCCTCAGACATATAACGCCAAACAATTTCGTTTATCCACTTTTCATTAACCCAAGAGACTTCCCCCTTCCTGAGTAAAGCATCTTCCCCGTAACTATACTGAACCTTACCTGACAGAATTTCTTTTTCGGTAATCTGGCTTCTTCTATTAACGTAAGGTGTTATAAAATTCTTACCAGATTTCCTAATTATTTTTTCGCAAACACCGGGTTCCAAGGCATCTGGAAAAGTAAACCAATCATTTGTTAGAAACAATCTCAATATTTCCTATGGCGCTTATGTTCCCAGATATAACAATTCTTTCTGCGTCATTTGTTTGAGAAGGAACCCCGTGATTTAAATGAGAGGGAAAAATAATTAAATCATTTTCTTTTGGTAACAACTCATACCCTATGTCAGAAAAAACTAGGGGGGAAGAACCTTCAGATGCTTTTACATAGTAAACAAATGAAAATGTAGAAGGGCAATGATTATGAAGAATAGTATAATCCCCTTTATGATAGTTTACTCCCCACAAAGAATGAACTACCCATGAGGTTTCCATATCGCCAACAAGTTTTACAAGATGATTCTCTACAATATCCTTACTTAGTATCTTCCAATCCGGCAAAAAATTTTTCCACCTCGTCATATCCGCCTTAACATTGGTTAGCCTATTTTGCTGATCGCCAATATTAATTATTTGGTTAGACAATAATTCATTATCGTAACCATCCAGAAAAGATACATATATATCAACTAACGCAGACCTTGTGTACTGTAACTGTAACTTCAATTACTAACCCTCATTCACCTTAAACGATACTGTTATTCTAGGGGGGCCGATATTAGGAGACATTCCCCTATGAACTATATCCGATCCTCTAAAAATAGCTAATCTATTCTGAACAAAGTCTACCTGCTTAACCCCTTCATCTTGGTATTCAAAATGACCAACTCCATCTAATGTTGGGGTAACCATGTATAATACTGTAAAGTCTCCATCATCTTTATGGAAAGAACCATCCATCCCATTAAACTGAATGTTTGCATGAACTCTTGAAAACTTACAGGTTCGCTTAAATACCTCTTGGCTTAATTTGTAACACATATACTTAATGTGGAAGTCTTCAAAATCAAAATCCACCATATAAAATTCAGTAATTTTATCAACAGATTCACTAAACGATGTGCATCCATACTTATGTGGCATACCATATAAAATATGGTTAGCTAATTGCTCACAAAATACTGGGTCTAACCAATTATCTAAAACTGTTATCGGGCCACTATTTTTCAAAAGTGGCATAAGAAGCAGTTATACGAGGAGTTAGCCCGATAGCTTTATGCGTAACGTCAGGCGGTATAACTAATAAATCGCCCTTAGTTAATTCAAAGCTTTTATCACCTAGCCTGTAAAAAACCCTACCACATAAATTTAAAATATAGACTGCGCAAGCATCCGTATGTGTAATGCTTTTTGTTCCAGATACCATAGAAAAAAACAAATCTAAATCGCTTGACTTTCTATTCGGATTAAACTTTTCTTCTATCTCCTGATTAATCGGAGCAAATTCAGGTGTAGTATGAACTCCCCTACATTGGAAAACAGACTCGATAATAAACTCACTTATATAGTTACTAGAAATTTTTGTAGATAAATTATACTTATCTAAAAAAAGAGAAAGCCCATTAAAGTCAAACTCAAGCCCGTTGAGATTGGAAAAGTTTTTATAGAGCAGTTGCTCTTCTGGTTCACTCAAAATATTGTACTCTCCAAATCGCCATCTTCCCCAAATCTTCCACGTAACATAATATTAAAGGCAATGCATACTCTGTCTTTGTTTGTTAAGTTTCTTTTTACCTGATGATCTAGCCAAGCTGGAAATATAACCACTAAATCTTTTTTTACATTAACCCATGCTTGAGAGAAATTGTATATATTGGGTTCAGTTACTGACGGATTAAATTGAGATTTCCAAGGACGTGAAAACTGTATAGCTGGGAATTCTCCATCTTCTTTGTCTATCTCATTAACATACATCACACCAGAAAATACACTATTATGGTGAGAATGTTTATGAAGACTTGCACCGGGAGGTTGTATATTACCCCACATACTTGTTATTTCTACCTTACACTTAGAGTCATACTTTGTAACATTATATGATATGTCTTCAGCGGTAGAGATAATCCGTTCACATAAAGGCTCTAATCTTTTATCGTTGTGTATTTTTCCATTAGTTTGCTGAACATCCCAATCATCCATATCAAATGGACAAAGTTCCCTAACTATATCCTCAAGGCCAAGCAAATCACTTATACCAGAAAACTCTAATCCAAAAACAGGTACAGCAAAAATATTACTGGGGCTAACCAATTCTCCAGAAATATTTGAAGCAGGTTTAAAACTATTAGTAAAAGCTAAACCCATTTTAAATTTGTCTTATTAATTCAGGATTTATGGTAAGGTTTCCAGAAACTGAAATTCTTTCTACATCTGATTTGAATCCATAAACATGATGCGTTAACCACGATGGAAATATAAGCACATCCCCCTCTGATGGAAGAAGACTGTATCCAGTAATATTGAACGGCAATGATTCCCCGTACTGAAAGTTTATTACACCAGCCCCATTACTATTAGTAGAATCTTTTGTTTCTTCATGTTCATTTAATAACTCTTCTGGAATCTGTAAGTAGATAACAAAAGACAAATGACCTGCATGACTATGTGGTGGATTGTATTCATTTGCTCGTTGATAATTTATCCACAAGAAATCTAAACTCCAATAGTTTAATTCACTATCATTCTCAAAAAACTTTTTGCTCATCGCTCTTGGAGAATACTGAACTAGATTTTCAAAGTACATAGATACATAAGGATTAAATCTAGGAACAAACCACTCTTCAAAGTTTTTGTAATAGAATTCTTTTTCTATTTTTCCAGCCAAATCCTTTCTAGCATCTAGTTTAGCATCACGCCCTTTCTCTAAAAGTAAGTCAACAAACTCACGATCTATACTAGATTCTATTAAAAGTGGACCCCAAAATGGAAACTTAAAATCTCGGAATGATGCCTCAAACATCCTACGTGTTTATACTCCTTTAGTCCCTTGGGTAATCATCCCATTGCTGGGTTTCTTCGTTCCACATCCATATTATAGAGCTATCTATTCCCTCATCACCCGGCTTTTCTACTATAGGCATAGGAACCGGAGGTTCCCAACAACCAGTGGCTACATCTAATGTCCAACTTGGGTATTCATTTGGGGCTACAAAAGCATCTATATCTGGATGCCAAATAAAACCAATTCCAGCATAGTTCTTCCTAAATGCTTTGCTTTGATCGGCGCTAGGCACCCCATTCTCATCATAATGAATACCTAGTCTAGTATTATAAGATGTCTGTATCCACTTAGAGGGGTCGCCCAAAACTCCACTGTCAATAAAATCCTGTTCTGCTACAATAACATTTGTAACAACATTATTGTCATCTATTTGGGCGAAATGGCTCATGTTAAGTACCTTATTATAACACAACCAGAGCCGCCGTTACCGTAACTGGTATTTCCTGCGCTGTACATATTAGCGCCAGCGCCACCACCAGAATTTGTCCCGCCGTTCCCGCCGTGTCCGCTAGGTCCGCCACCGGAGCCACTATTAATTGCAGAACCTCCGCCAGAGCCAGCGCTGTCTCCGCCATTTCCGCCTCCGCCTCCGCCAAGACCGCCACTAGCACCATTTTTGGGGCTAACATCAGAACCGCCACCGCCTCCTCCGGCCCAGTAATAGTTGTTTCCGTCAATATCTATCTGTTTTCCGGCTCCTCCGGCTCCTCCGCCAGTGCCATGACCATCTGTTCCAGCAACATTCGATCCACCTCCACCCCCACTTCCATTGAAAGTTTGACCGCCTCCGGCATTTCCAGCGTAAACGGTACAATCACCAGAAGCAGAAGGTGCGGTTGCACCTGTTGCGCCACAATGACCGCCCCTACATGCGCCAGCGCCATTTGCGCCTCCTGATCCGCCAGCGCGATAACTGCCCGCGCCACCGCCGCCAGTTGATGTTTCTCCAAATGCGACACTAGAACCGCCCACAGCACCACCTTGCCATTGGGGGTATGGGGTAGATGTAGCGCCACCAGCACCTATGGTTATAGTGTAATCAGCCGGAGTTATTGATCGAGATTCCATGTGAATAACTGCGCCACCTCCACCACCGCCACTTACATGACTTCCAGAACCACCACCACCGCCGACAAATATTGCGTCACAATCTCCAGCACCACCAGAGACAGAGAATGTTCCAGAAGTTGTGAATGTGTGGACGGTATAATCCCCGTCTGTTGTTACCGTACCACCAGTAGCTTCAAACGCCCCGCCACCGCCCATAAAAGCGGCCTTAAAAGTTCCTAAAGGCATATTACTCTCCTTACGCCATGTTAGCGCCAGCTTGAAAACCGTACCACTTTGTGCCAGCGTCAATTGTAAAAAACGTATAAATATCTATTTTTCCAGACCCACTGGTAACAGAGGGAGCAGTACCACCATCTTTCCAATCAACAGAGGCAGGCCATGCAATAGTTCTATCCGAGCTATCCTGCGTCCAGATTAAAGTAAAGGAGCAAGACTTTCCAGTAGGAGATGGATTTGAAAATGTAAAAGTGGTATTTTGATCGGGCGTTATTGTAAATACATTGCCACCAGTTAAATCGATATCGACTGTAGCCGCCGCACTTAATGCCACCGTAGTCTCTGAATAATCCTTCATCTCCGGCCTTGTAACAAGATTATCCGCAGCGTTTATTTCTCCGGTCATCGTGCCACCAGCAAGAGGTAAAGCGGCAATATCTGATAGAACTTCAGATGCACTCCTACCTTCTACGGCTGTACCATCCACCTTCAAGAAATCGTCATCAACAACACCAGAGGCAAACTGTGCCACATCATACTGTGATATTCCCTGCGCTACAGATAATTCTGTACTCTGAATTTCTAACCCACCATTAGATTTAAGATCAGTGCTAAATTCCGTCCCTGATAAATCCAGACCGTCACCTGCTGTGTAGGTGGTATTAGTATCAGGAGGAACCTGCCAAGAAGAACTATTATCACCATCTACCCGTAGGAATTTTGTTGTCCCCGTTTCGCCTGTAGATAGTACAGCAGTTCCCTCAACATCAAGTGTCGTTTTCCCATCCAAAAGATTAAGTTCTGCCGCAGTTGTGGTTACAGCAGCCGCACCTAATGTGGTAAACTGACTCTGTAACACAGACTTTATAAGCCTAAGGTGGTCATCACCTTGTGATACAGGATCACTAGCGGTCGGGTTTGTAGCGGTTAGCTGGCTAATATATGTGGCTGTTTCAAGTCCCATTGTTATACTCCCTTATTAATAATATCCGCCAGTGTTCATAACTCTCATGGCAGAACCAGAATGGCGGTCTTTATTGTCCTGCTCTTGTAAATTAGCAACTGCTTCTTGATAAGCTGTGGCCCACAGTTGAACCCTCTCATCATTCATCAAAAATGGTTCAGCTTCCATTAAAGCTCCATACAAATATATATCTGGATTATCTGTAAGCATAGCTTCCGTGGTATTTCCAGTCCCTAAAGACTCAATTTTCTTATAGAACATCATAGAATAAGTATAAGCTCCAGCAGGGGAAGGCCCTAACTTAACCGTAGGGGTTGGAGTCCCTGAACTATTATCCGAGTATATTGTGTAGGCAGCAGGAATTCCAAGTTGGCTACCGGCCCACATCCTATTCATATTTTCTGGGGTTATATACGACAGTGGCGTTATAGGGTCAGTCGTTAAAGAAAAGTCTATCATTTGTAAATAACCAGACGGAAGAGCGTAATCCCTAGTTCCGGCGACAAGTTTGTTTGCGCCACCTAGAGTAGTAGTATCTACATTTACCATTAATTGAAGACGCAATACTCTGTTCATTCTAGCTTCCGCTAGACCAATAAACTCTTTTATCCTTTCTGTTAAATCTCCACGATCTAGCCAGTTAGCCACGGCAGTCTGAAGTTCTGCATAAGTTCCAATAGCCATTATCTAGTCATCTCCGTAACGTATACTGTGCCAGCAGAGGATACCTGTAAAGCGGATACTTTCTGTCCGGGAACTATTCTCCAGTAAGTCGGCCAATCTTTTTCTTGGTATCCATCCCCAACCGGATTAAACTGTTTCCAAGTGTTAGTCTGTTCAGCCCATGTCCCGGTAACAGCACTCCATGCTACATTCTCAACCTCTCCGCCAAAGGCTATAAACGCATCTTCTGTTGCATTTATCATAACAACATCTATACCAGCGCCTACCCCCTCCGCCATCTCTGAAGACACAGAAGACGTAGTTATAGCTTGCGTTTTATTGGCAAGCCTATAAAGATCGGGGTCTTGGATTCTTGTCAACACTATCTTGTAAGCTCTGTTACATAAACTACGGAATCACTACCACCAGCCCGTAATCCTGAAACACGATCACCGGGGCTAACGCGGATATAATGAGGCCAATCTTTTATGAAATAACCACATGAACCAGCGGTAGCCGCACTACCATGCTGATCTATTTTAATAAATACAGGCTCACTGGCGTTGATTATAATAGCGTAGCATTGCGAGGAGACAGCATCACTCAGCGTTACTGAGGTTGACAGTGCTGTAAACGTATAGTTAAAATTATTTAGTCTGTATAAATCTCCCATCTTGCACTCCTCTATAGTTTTGTGGGGGCTGTCTTAAAATATTTATTGTCTGGATCATTAAGATATTTAGCCAGCAATTTAGAATCTTTATCTATTGCCCCGTTAGTTTCTTTCTTCCACTGTTCGTATACTGTCAAAGGTATGGAAGCAACCTTATGCCATTCACCTCTCTTACCAAGAGATAACTTATCACCATAGCCATTGTACTCAATCTTGTTCTGATTTAAGATTGGTTCCGCATCTTGATGAGTTGTAATGGATATAGTGTTATCTGGCTCATCAACCCACTCCGTATGCCTATAAGGCATTACATCAAATAATTTCCTGTCAGCCAACTAAAAACCCCCTTCCACCTATCTTTTTACCGGGGCTTCCAGCAAAATCAGAAAGATGTTCTTTCGTTGTTTTTCTAGGTGTATCAATTTTTTTAGGGGCTTCTTTCTTCCCCTCAAATTGATCCGCTATATCTCTAAGTTCTTTTCTCTGAACCATAATGTAAATACCCACTTTTCTCCTTCGTGTGGCGGCATTCCTTGATGAAGCGATAAATCATGTGGTTGCATATCTTTATCTACATTCTCAAACAAAAGCAATCTTCCACCAACTGAACCAAATATCATATTCAGCTTGGGGAAGGCTGTTCCTCCGCCTACAGCATTATTTAAGTAAACCAGACCCGTTAGCATTCTTTGTCCACCGTTCTCTAGATACTCCTCACCAAGAGCATCATAATGAGGCTTATATTCTTGGTCATTAGTGTACCTAAGAACATTCATGGGCTCCGCCCTGTCTAACGGAATTCCAGCTATATCAGATACCCTTGAGCAAATCTCTGGAAAATCACTATGTGGAAAAAAACCACCAGTTGATGTCCTAACCCCATCTGATTCATGCCCACCTTCGGAAGCAACAGTGCTTCTTTCTAGTTTATCTTTAGCGTGATTTATAATTGCTTCACATTCTTCTGGAGAAGCAACCCCGTCCACAACCACAATGGTGGGGGTCTGAGCATAAGCAAACATATTTTATTTACGCATTACCTCGCTGACCTGAAAGTTTTTTCCACGACTTGGGTTTAGGAGCATTAGCTGGTGGAATTACGCTATTTCCAGAATCATGGATAGGAGATGATTTAGCACTCATTAAACGATCTATCTCTCTTTCTAATTCAGCGCTACCACCCCTATTCAATGGCTCCCTTAGATTTTCATTTCCTACCTGAGTTTTCTTGCTCATTATCCTTTCTCTTTTTGATTTGACTGACCCACGACATTTCCAGTGCCTTCCCCATGTTTACGAATAAGCTCGTCTACACTAGATACAGCACTACCACCACTCCTATCTAGGCCAGAGTAAGACGCTTTTTTTACATCCTTAGTCTCTATCTTGCCCCAAGGCATACTTTTTGCAATACCTTTTGCCATTTTACTATCTCCTTACATAATGTAAAAATACTTGAGCCAATTGCTCACCTTTAAATTTATCCCTCCAATGGGGACTCTCTTTTCCCTTGTAAACAAGTCCATCGCCAGAATCTAGCTCTACTCTATACTGCTTATCCGTTTCTAAGTATATAGGCCATATTTTGTCACTAGGATTACGCATCAAAGTTAAAGTAACACTATACTCACAACTATGCCTATCAGTATGCTTTTTTAACTCATCCCCATTCTTATAAACTCTAAGATAAGAATAGGTGGGAATAAGGCTTTCCCCAGTACATTTTTCCATGTCTGGAGATAGATAACACAATAGATTTTTCATAGCCAAATCATCGTGCCAAGCTGGGGTATCTGGAATTTGATCGTCTACAAATCCATGAGTATCCTTTGTGGGGATAGCGTCTGGAAGAGTAGCTTTATTAAATGCGTAGACGCCTAAAAAATCTAAAAGCTCCCCGCTCAATAAACCTCTTATTATTTTAAAATTAGTAGGCCCAAGAGACATAACTATATCTAGCACCCTTCGTAACAGGCTCTACTTTATGAGGGTAAACAAAGTTAGAAGGAAATATAATTAAGTCACCAGACTCAAACTCTATAACCTTATCACCCCACATAACAAACTCACCGCCTTCAAAGTCTTCATTTAACTGACCAACAACGGATAGCATTGGAATGCCTTTTACCTTACCATCAAATAAAGAACTGATATGGTCACAGTGTTCAGCCATTTGATGCCCCTCGTTATAACGCAGGAACTTTATAATGGAGTAACCATTCCAGCCATCAAACCACTTGTACTTAAAACTCCTAACATAATCCGTCATAGTATGCTGAAGTTTTCTAATGATGACGTTATTTATCTTAGCCTGTTCTTCCTTCCAACCGGAGCCAGTATGCCCTAAAAAATCAGGTTCAGCATTACCAGATGGAGAGGACTTAACTTCCCTTTGCCACCCGAAACCATGCTCTGGATCATTTGTTTCATAACCAGTAAAATCATGTCTTTCCCACTGACTTTTCTGTAGAACCTCTAAAGCAGACTTGCAAAAGCCTTTATCTAAGAATTCTTTTTTATGAAATAAGTAATCTTCTATATTATTAAGCATAAGTAGGCGGGGGCCGTTAAGCCCCCACCATTACATCTTAAACGTCAGCTAAGAAGCCGTTAGCTTTCTGGTTCTTAGACATCAAGCCATATTCAGCAATAAGCATCTGTTTAATGCTATCACCAGTTTTGGCAAGAGTTTCCGTACGGAAAGGACGTAGATAAGCAACAGCCCAGAAATCGAAATCAATAAACCAACAATCTCTAGCACGTTGAAACCGATCTGCGATTATTTTGAACGTCCCAAAATCGGATACATAAACGTCAACTGCTGCTACAACTGATGCAGGAGCAGCCTTGTCAGCGGCGGTTCGCAACTCAGAAACTGTCTGAGTAAGCGCGGAAATAACTTGTTTATTACCTGAATCAACAAGAATAGTATCCGGTGTGCCACCATTGTCAAAGCACTCCGCGATAACAGTTTTCATACCAGCTTCTGTCAGCGTACCCACGGAGGTAGCATCGGATGCGGTATCAGTACCGTTACCTGAAGAAGCGGAACCCAATCCGGGTGGGGAGGGTGCGCCGCCTAGTGTGTGGTAATTAGCCGCAACCCATGCGCCCAATCCCGCCGTAACTCTTGCAGTACCGGCTGCGCCAGCATTACGAGCTACGTTATCCATTAACATCTTTTCCATATCGCGCTTCATTTCTTTAGCACGCTTGGCCAACTGATACGCTTGCGAACTGCGCCGTCCGGCGAAATCCACTGCTTCCGCAGTACCTGAAGTCTGAACAGCTTTGACACTGATCTGAGTATAGTTACCGACACGAGTAGGCTCTGCAACAGCCAACGAATCTGGATCATTACCTTCCAACGAACGGTTTGCCGCCGGTGTGGTAAGATCATCGGTTTGCCACTCAAAGAAAGTGTTATCAGCAGTCTCTCGACCACAACCACTTAAAAAGGGTGTTTCAGTTGGAGCTATGTTATAGATTATGTTGCTTAGGTCTTCCCTAATGCCTACGGCACTAAAAGTCAACCTAGTATTTGTAGGAACTGCCATCTATAGTTCTCCTTGATTAAATGTCTACAAAGTCTTCAAACAATGCGGACGCATCTCTAATATGTCCAGATTGTTTTAGACGCTTCATTTGTGCAGTACGTTTACTTTTGTCGCCAGAACTCCTAGTTACTCCTTTCCCAGAACGAATAACTTTAGGCTTATTCTTTAATTTTTTAGATTTTACATCTGAATTTTGCATAGCATCGTATTTCTGAGCCTTCATAAGAACAATTAAAGACCTGTGGTCTACCAAGGAATTTAATTCTTCCTCAGTAAATCCCTGACTAGAAGCGTAACTACGAATATCAGAAACAAGTTTTTTCTGTTTTTCTGGTTCGCTCCATTCGGGTATAACCTCAACAAGTTTTCCATTTTCTTCTTGTAATGCTCTTGTACGCATCTGAATCTGGTCTTCCATGCTTTTTTGTTGGGCCATGTACTGCTCCCTTTGCATTGACTGGACCTTTTCTTGCGCTTCTCTATACTCTTCTCTCCTAGTCACATATTCTATGGGGTCATTTTCTTTTATTGACGCCCAATCTATGTTTGCAAACTTATCGAGATTTGATGCTGAATTAGCAATAATTTGATTCAACGACTCAAGGTACTGCTGACGCTCTGCCCTAGCTTGGTGCATTTCGGAAACGTATTGCGTCTGCAATTCTTCCATCTGCTTTCGCTCTTTAGCTACATCCTGCGTCTTTCGAGTATAATCCGATTGGCGGCTATAACCGCTCATAAGTTCATCGAGGGTGACTTGTTGCTCCTCACCGTTTACAGTGACAGCATAAAGTGTCTCTTCACTTTCTACTTCATCGGGTTCCTCAGATTCTTCCTCGGATTCCTCTTCGGCTTCCTCTTCGGTTTCCTCCTCAAATGATTCGTCTTCCTCTATAGGTTGAGACTCTTCTTCTTCGGTAGGTTGTGCTTCCTCTTCCTGTGGCTTTTCCTCTTCAGGTTCCATTAGTCCGAGCAATGCTTCTTGCGCTTCCCGAACACTTCCGGGTAGTTCTGGTAGCGGCTGAACCGCTGGGTGCGGGGCTTCTTGCGTATCCGCCATAATTAAATTCCTCTTGTCAGATATAAGGGTGTTGCTTGTCTAATATCTTAGCCATTTTTCCACTTTCTATTATGGAAGTTAAATGACCATGAATTCGATCAAGCAGTCTCATTGCAAGCCAGATAGATTCTCTGGCCTCCAAATCTGTTGAACCGCTGTGTGACCAGCGACCCATTAAATCTTCTTTTAAAACGTCAAATGCTTCTTGTAACAACTCGTCGTTTATTAATGATTGGGCTCGACGTTCCCGTTCTTCTTGCTCCATTACTTTTTTTCAAGTTCCTTTATGATTTGATCCAGTTCTTTTACAGGGCTAGGGTCTAAGGGCGGATTCCACCACTTACCACGAGCGCCTCCCCTTCCCCGTCCATGTCCGGGCCCTAACCTAGAGCCAGCGGGCGCAGCAGTATGCCCATGTGGAACCCATTTCTTATTTCTCATTAGGAATGTTTCTTTGACTGCCAGATGCGCCTGCGCCTTCTAGCCTTCTCAAATGGTGTCTGAGCAGCAATGTCTAGCCTCTTTATTTCCTTATCCAGAGAATCACTTGTTTTTTTCTTTATTTTCTTCCCTTCTGGGATGGGTACACTTACTGGCTTATCAGTTCCTTTAACTCCGCTAGAATAATACTTACCTGTTGTTCCATAATAAGCCATTACGTTTCTCCTAATGCTACGGCTCTGTTCTGTTGCCGTTCAAGATTTAGTTCTTCTACTTTCAGTTGTGCATCTACCATGTCAGCAGCAGCGACCTGTTGAATCTTCTGTTGCTTGACTTGTATATCGGCTGCCTTTATTTCAAGTTCTTTATGCTTGAGTTGCATCTCCATTTCCTTCATCTGCTGCTCAGGATCAGGCTGTGGAGGAACATCATCTGGATTAGTGAGGAAGTCACTAACATTCTGAAAGCCCATGTTCTTTATTAAAGCTGCCCCCATATTGTACATATTCTTTTGGTTTACAATACTCAAACCACCCTTCATTGCGTCCCCAGCAAACTGAAGCATCGTCACGAGGTGGGACATCTGCTGATCCTTATTTCCGTTACCAAGGGCGACAGATACAGTGCAATCAAAGGAATCTCTCCAAGAATCAGGCCTAACTGGAATCCACTGATTTCTAAGCATGATAACCCTTTCTTTATCTTGATTCTTTTGAAGCAACATATAAATTGACTTCATTAAATCTTTCACCCCTGTCTCTGCAAAGTTTCTAGCAATAAGCTCTACCCTAGATTGGGCGGCGGTCATTACAGAATTAACAGCAGTAGCAGTAGTATGAGAAGTAAGGGCATTATCGTTTAATCCTTGTGAGTATTTGTTGACACCAGCCCTAGATTCTCTAACACCATCGAGGTACTCAAGCATTTGGAACGAATAAGGCTCCAGTGGGGGAGTAGGGAGGGGAGTTACGGCGTTGGGGGATTTAACTCTAACTACTCCGCCCGGTCTTTGGGTAAGCAGATCATCGAGATTCGCCTGCCCCTCTAATACTGCGTATCTTCCAAAGTTCTGATTATAGGCGTTGTCTAAAAGCGTTCGTAGCATGGTACTCTTTATTAGCTGAAGGTCCATGACTAGATCAGCAACAGACAACCCAAAGAACTTATGCGGAATTTTAATAGGAGTTAAAGAGATAAAAGGGGCTGTATCCACAGCTTCATTTTCTAACACCGTAGTTCCGACAGTACATACCTTCCTAAGTTCGGTAATGCCATCCCCATCCCAGTCAGTCTTTATATAACTTTCATGTAACCAGTAAGTGCGTAAGCCTTCCTCATCACCTGTACCCTCATCTCCCCAACCTTCCCAATACTTGGCTGACTTATCGTACATAAACCTTTCTAGTCTTTCGGCAGAGAAGGCCATCATATCGTCATCGCCACCACCTAATTCATCGGGGCTTAAATCTTCGTCAGGAAACATCTCCCTTAACTCTGACAAAGTTTTTAATACTCGATGACAAACAAACCTAGAATCTTGAATATCTTTAGACTCTCTTGCGATCAAAAACTCTGAGGGGGGTACATTTTCTACCCTGATTCTGCCCCCCATTTTCTTTCTTTTTATGACGATATCGTGTTTAGGCTCAAGATCGACCTCATACTGAGTATGTTCTATAACCTCTATAGCATCGTCTGTTATAAGATAGGAAAGCTCCATTTCATCGAGAGCGGTATACTCCTCCCTCTCTTCTTCTTCATATTCATCCCACCATACCTTGACTATACCGTTTTTGCTTAACAAAGCATCTGTAAACCAAGAGTACAATATTTCCCATCCGGGGTTATCACGGGTGAAAACATAATTAACGTAGTCCGTAGCTTGGGCAGCCATTGCTACATCTTCGGGGCCGACTGGATTAAATTTTACCATCTCATCCCCGGAGGCAAAGACTCTCATCAAGGAGGGCTTAATCCACTCTATTGTATCGGCTACAGTCGTATCTACAAACTGAGAACGACCGTCTACCTCGTTTCCAAAAGGAAGGCCATAGTAATACTGCATGGCCTGTTCCCTTTGTTGGGATATTGTATCTCCCATATACCCCAAGGAATTCGTGATTTCTCCACGAATCCTAGTAACCAGTTCTTCTTCGGTAATTTTATCTGTAGCCATTAAACGATTCCATAGTTCCTATATGTTACATCCCCGGTCCAAGAAGGGTCTTCGCCAGCAACGGCAAATCTCTGGGATTGGAATGCATACCTAGTTGCGCTCATTAGGTCATCCCGTATAGGAACCACCTTGTTGTCTTTTCTATGATACATTCTAAACTCTTCGAACCAATCTGAAAGAGTAGAAAAAACCTTAAACTTTTCAGCCTCTATAGATTGAAGCATAGCCATTAAGCCTTCCTCTATAGAGTTAGAGCCTTTATTTGCGCCCAATGCAGGAGGGTTAGTAAAATGCTCCAGAAGAAAGTTACAGCCTAAAGTACGGTACTGGTCAGCCAGACCGGGATTACCCATAGAATCTCGTCTATTGCCGTCATGGGGGTAAGCAATGGGGATAAAATTAGGTCTATTTCGTATAACTTGGGCGTGGACGGTAGGGCTTGCTTTAGATGCTCTATAACAATCATACACATAAAAGACTTCCTCATCCCTGTCTACTGCACACCACACAACAGCCGTAGGATGATCCCAGCCAAAGTCTATTGCAGCTATTCTAGGCCAATGATCCTTTATAGCTATAGGCTCGACCATAACTTTTTCTTCGCCCAGCGGAAAGACCAACCCCGAACCAATTGAGGGTCTTCCGTAACGCCGCATCTCCCTCTCATGCGGGGAATACGAGGATAAAATCTGTTCCATAACAACTTCTGATAGATGGCCTCTTTCGCCATTCATAGATAATATTCTCTCAGAAGCATCATCCCAAGTCGCATTTGTCAGGGACTGCCCAGACTGTAGGTTATTCATGAACGAGGCAACTGTCTCAGTCATGCCAGACTCTGGTGTAAAGGTCATATAAACCATTCCCCTCCTATCCAAGGTTCTGGTTACAGCCTGTGAATAGAGCTCTCTGCTTGGCTCCTCGTCTAGCCATATACAGTCCACACTCCTTCCCTGCCACTTCTCTACGCCCATCTCGTAGGCTTTAAAGAATAAAGAAGAGTTCCCACCGCTAACGTGCCTGATTAGGGCGACCGATTTGGCGTTAGGGACTCCGGGCTTCCTTTCGGTTTTTATTATATGTTTTTTCGGTATAGAACCGGAACCAAAGGCTTCGGGGTCATCTGGGGAACCCAATAATTCAAATTGGACGATATCTCTAGTGGTTTCGTTTGAGACTCCGCCAGCCCAAGCAACTATAGGCTGTGTATATCTACGGCCTTTCCACCACTTGGGATATAGCCCAGTACAGTGATATGCAAGCTCTGCGGCTCCGCAGTAACTTTTTCCTATACGGTTAGCAGCCATTAAAAGCCGTTGGTTGGCGTGGCCTCCAGTATCGTGAAAGTTCTTCTGATAGGGGTAGGGGTCGTAGAAGTCTACCTTATTAAACCGTTCCCTAGCCCTTATCTCACGGGCTATCTCTACAGCTTTTTCAATGGATTTCCTCTCAGCCGTATTGCCGTACATGAGCCTTATATGAATCTAAATCAGCCATACGTCCCAGCCTTCTCCAAGTATTCCAAAGCCTTCTTCTTTCTTTTGCTATGGCGGGGGAATCATCCCTAGTTTCTTGTGGGTCTTCTTTCTTTTCGGGACCATAAAAAGGATCATTAGGATTTAGTTTATCCTTAGCTTTAAAAGCGCCCGATAGCAACATAGAACCAGCCGGGCCACCTAACAATCCAAAAGCGAACTTCGCCATCCTTCTTCGGTTAGCTTCGTCTTGCCAAGGATTATCGGAGCCTAGCCTATATCCAAAGATACTAGGTCCAGTAAGTGGCGCACCATAATTAAGTTCCGGGCCCGTCAGTCGCGCGGTGAGGTGAGTATAATCAGTCATTATTTCTTCTTATAACCGCTGGCATAAGCGGCTTTAGCCTGCTTCTCTGCTCCGGCTCTTGTCGAGTAGCATTTACCAGACTTCCCCCACTTCCAGCCCTTCTTTCCGGTTTTCAGGGTACAGCGTTGAATGGGCATATCAATTCATCAACTCCGGTACATCTTCGGGCTTCGAGGAGCCTGTCAAAGCCTCAAGTTCTCGTTTCAGTTCATCAAGGGAGGCGTTCTCAACGTGAGAGACTTTCTGCTCGACCTTCTCCACAGGCTTTAAGCCTGCCCTGTCGAGGAAGTCTTTTATAGCCCCTAGTTTAACTGCGTCAGAAGCAGACTCGTCCATTAAGAGATGTAGTTTAGCCAATACACCGGGGATAGCGTCAGCCATCATCTCACGGGTCTTCTCGGCTATTTCGTGGGCGAATTGCTTTTTAAGAGCATATCCCTTCTGTTTGGAGGCTTTCGGTGAGTAGCCTGCCATTTCAGCAGCTTTAGCGGCGTTTCCCGTTAAACAATAGGACTCTATAAAGGCTTCTTGTTTATCTGTTCTCATGTATATACCCTTGAAAGGTCGTCCTCATCAACATCTCTGGCAGCCTGTTTTACGTTCTCTATATCTCCCTCACCTATCCCAAGAATACCACCTAATCCCTCAAAAAATGACTGTAAATCCTGTACACTTGTCCCCTGTATACTATCAATCAAATTGAGTAACTGCGGAACTCCACCATAGACACCTGTTGTATTCCCTTGCGCCCCAAGGTTTTCTCCCTGACTTAGTAAAGCTCCTATAAGCCCCGGCTCATCTTCCTTATAGTCCCCAGCTTGTACTACGGGGTCTTGTAGGTTCTCTATAGTCTTTTGAGCTAAGTAATCATTAACACTAACGCCCGCCAATGATGCTGCGGCTTGTACGGCTGCTTGGCTTGGTTTTGTAAAGTGGAATCCCGGTAATAAATCATAACCGTATTCCATGCCTACTTGAGCTAAATTACTAGCATTTGGAAACTTTGACATAGCCCCTACCAGCATCGGTATCACCTTGTCTAGCCCAGATGAGGGCGATATGCCAATCTGTTTACCCTGATCCAAAAAATAATCTAGGGTCAGATCGTCGTCACTGGAGGCAACTAAAAACTGATCGGTATTTTGAAAGGGTAATTTAAAGGGTACAGGACCAGCAGGCTTTTTGTAATCAGCGGGAGGGACAGGGGTGACGTTATTTATTTCATTTTCTATCTGACGGAGCCTTTCCCATGCAGACGGTTCATCCCCAAACTGGGCCTCGAATTCTGCGGCCTTGTCCAGCAAATCCTGTATATATTCGGGAGAACCGTACCGTTTTTCTTGGTCCTCCCACATAGCCTGTTGTAGACTTGTTGTCATTAGGCTAATAATCCAATAGGTTGCGGTGGAGGCGGTCTATCAGGCCCAACATTCTTGCCCATTCCCGGCTTTGCGCCCATAGGAACTCCACCCTGCATTAGATTCTGGATACGCTTCTCCATTTGATTCTGCAAATCCCTGAGACGAATTATCTCTTCTTGAACACCCATCTCTCTAGCCATACTATACCCCTAAGAGCCCCTGTGGGCCCATAGGAGGCATTGGTTGGCCCATAGGAGGACCACCCATACCATTAGGCGCTCCCATAGCCTCTGGAGGCATCTGAGCCATCATAGGATCAATAGGGGGCGGAGGAAGCATATCTAGGTTCCCAGCATCCATCGGAGCCCCAACAATAGCAGCAATCTCCTGATCTATCATCTGTCGAGCCTCTAGTAGCTGTGCAAGACGTCCCTCCTGCCCTACAGGTTGAGCCATTCCCGGACCTCCCATAGGTGCGTTCATAGGGGCTTCCTCTCCCGGATACGGTAGTCTTTCTCCTGTCATTGGATTTACTGGCATTTTCTTGTCCTCTATTAGATTTTAATGATATTCGGTAGGTTTCCTCTCCGCTGCGTATATACAATATACACAATCCGCGTAGAAAAAAAAGGGGGTCGCCCCCACGCGCGCGCCTGCGTGATCGCGCATTATGCGTACGCGCCCGCTCATTTTACGCACATGAGGCAGTCCCTTAGCCTGTCCCCCCCGCGAGAAGGTTCTAGACTGCCCCTGTAGCCGTCTATATGCCTGCCCCTTAGCCTACCCCTGCATAGTCAACCATGCGTCATCACGGGCTTGTGATTGGTTCTAGTTCGTGAACCTAAACCGTACGACACTTTGGTTTGAACTGAGCGTGAGTGTGGAGGGGGAACGTCTCTGTAGGCAGCCTACCAAGCCGTACCGGGGGAAGTCTACAGGCTACCTAGTGGAAGGCTACCGTTAGCTGTACCCCCTAGTGGATCACAACAATAGACTGTCTCAATTGGTGTTATTTCGGGGCGATTAGAACTATTTTCAATTTATTTGCAAATAGTGCTTGACAGATCAAAAAGGCCATGCGCATAATAGCGACATTGAAGCAATAACTCCGCGACAGTGAAAGGCTGTCTCCCGATATAGGCGGAATAGAGTACCCCGGTGTAGGGAGTGGCGAGAGGCAAGCGAGAGACGTAGCCTTATCAGTATGCAAGCAGTCCTGTGAACGGGGTACATTTCCTAGTGGGTAACAGCAAGCATCCATACCGGGTGTTTGTATTACTCATTACAACGAGGCTATTATGAATATAAGCACTAAAGAAAGTTGAACAATCTGCACAGTCACTTAATCGCGCTGTAAACGGTCAGTCAGTACAAAATGACATGATAGTGATTAAGGAATTCAGCAATCGCGGCATTGATGCAACCCCACGGGTTGACGTTTTCACGTATAACATCTGGAAATTCCAGAAAGGCCGTCAGGTCAAAAAGGGCGAAAAGAGCGTTAAAGTTCGCACCTTTATCGAAGACGAGAAGACCGGTAAAACCCGGTGTTCGATTGCCTGCCTGTTTCATATCTCACAGACTGATGCAGTCGAGAAAAGCTAATGAAAAACATCACGAGACACACCGGAAAGCTGGAAAAGGTCGAAAGGCTAAAGAGTAGCGCCAATGGCAACCCTAGATTCCTAGTCAGGGTAGATGGCTGGACTTGTTCCACGCAACCAGATACGCAACTAGGCTATCAAATTCAGAACTGGTGGGGCCGGGAAGTGGTTGCCGAGATTGGCACTCACTACGGCTCACCACAGTTGAATAATATGTGGCTTCCACAGAGCGAGGCCGAGTTTGGTTACAAGGGCGGAGGCGTCCGAAATAGCATTACTGATGAGGGCTAAATGCCCGAAACCGCCGCGAGGCGGTCTAATGCAAACTTACCGAGGCAGTCTAATGAAACTGATACGAAAATTACTACGCATTAAGTGGTACACTGGCCATGATTGCCACCATTGTGGACGACAAAT
>VTLG01000803.1_pt1 | contig 30794 bp, 41 predicted proteins | sample 4694571 | NCBI WGS metagenome assembly VTLG01 (sample SAMN12604809, study PRJNA352737) | marine metagenome | biome: ENVO:00000447; feature: ENVO:00000209|ENVO:00000569|ENVO:01000036; material: ENVO:00002151; isolation source: viral sequences binned using virsorter ...
GACAGTGCTGGAGAATTTTTTGGAGGCACTAACTATATTACCTATGAGGAGGTCCAAGACTATGGTAACAGACCTATACAAACAAAAAAGGTCCTTGGAGTTGAACTGGCAACAGGAGTATAATGAAAATGGTAAATATACTCTCAATATGGTCCAGATTGATAAAAAGGTGCAAGAAGTTATTGCAGCAATTAAGGCAGAAGAGTCTAAAATTGCTAATAGGGAAAACGCAATAACTAATGCTGCACCATCAGTATCAATAGCAACTTAAGGCTTTTACAAAATCACACAAAATACCCTGGGATACCTTGCACTCTATTAAAAATTAGAGTATATCTAACTTACTATACAATTAATTAAACAAACAATGAGTACTGACGCGTATAGTCGACATCCCTAGAGGACAGTATTCAGATATTCTAGGAGGAATATTATGGCAAACACAACTTTTTCGGGTCCAATTTTAGCTGGTGGTATTAAAAATACTACTGGTACTACTGTTGGAACGGATATGAAAAACACAGGATATGTGTTGATGTCACAAACTGAAGCTGTTGATCAAACAGCTGGTACTGACACAACAAATATAATTATCCCTGCAAACAGCCAATTGGTTTCTGCACAATTATATGTAAGTGTTGTATGGAATGGATCTGCATCGACAGCAGGTTTAGGCTATGTTGGTGACGCAACTGCATTTACTTCAGCTACTGGTGTAGCGGGTGGTACTTTAGGTGTCATCGATATTACAGCTGGAGCTAGTAAAGCAAGAGTTGATGCATGGGCAGATGTTGGTTCTACGGATAGAAGATTACTTTTAACTAATGGAAATACCGGAACAGGTGTTGGTTGGTTAACGGTTACTTATATTCAAAACGTTAACGTCGGTTAATAAATAATTAAAGATGCTCCTTCGGGAGCATCTTTTTAGGAGATAAAAACATATGTCATATAATGGAATGGCGACGCCAGTAAAACAATTTTATACTGAAGCTAGTTCAAGATTAGCTACTCTAACAGGTGGTTCTACTTATCCAGATAAGATAGTAATGCTAAAAGGTGTTACAATCAATGCAGGAGCAGCTAATTGTTCTATAAAAATATTTGATGGTTCTGATAATACTGGAACTTTAAGATATCAATTTAGAGGTTTATCTGCTGCAAATGAGGTTTACCAAGAGTATATAGCTGCAACTGGAATTAAATTTGATGCAGGAATGTATATTGAATTTCAAACTGGTGGCGGTTTAGGAGCAACTACTTCTGTACAAGTAATCTGGCAGTAGGAGGTCAATAATGGCGACGTCCGGTACGGTAAGTTTTGACTTATCAATAGAAGAAATAATTGAAGACGCATTTGAACGTTGTGGTGGTCAAGGAAGATCAGGGTATGATCTTAAGAGCGCTAGACGTTCATTAAATATTTTATTGTCCGAATGGGGCAATAGAGGTTTACATTTTTGGGAAGTAGCTAACGTCAGCATTAAATTAAATGAAGGTCAAAATCTTTATAGAATATATAAAGATGAAACAGCTAGAAATAGTGTGACTACTAATCCTACTAAAATAGGGGATAGTGCAGATTATTTATATAATGCTACTGATGTATTAGAAGTGGTTTATAGAAATGATCTAACTGAACCAACTGATACTACTATGTCCAAAATAGATAGATCTACTTACCAAGCATTAGCAAATAAAGAATCAAAAGGGACTCCTTCCCAATATTTTATACAAAGATTTAGAGAATATACTGATTTAACTGTTTATATGGCACCGAGTTCAAGTACCAATAAATATTTAAATTTTTATTATGTTAAAAGAATTGAAGATAGTGGAGTATATTCAAATAATCCAGATGCTCCATATAGATTTTTACCAGCGATGACTTCTGGTTTAGCATTTTATCTAAGTCAAAAAGTATCACCAGATAGAACACAAGCTTTAAAATTATATTATGAAGATGAACTTAATAGAGCTTTAACAGAAGATGGATCTCCTACAAGTTCTTATGTAACTCCAAAAGCTTATTATCCATCAGTGAGTTAATTATGGGAAAATACGCATCAGGAAAACATGCTATAGCCATTTCAGATAGAAGTGGTTTAAGATTTCCTTACAGAGAAATGGTTAAGGAATGGAATGGCATGTGGGTGCATTATACAGAATACGAATCTAAACAACCACAATTGGAATTAGCTGTTATAGGGGCCGATGGAATTGGCTTAGAACATCCAAGACCAGAACAACGAGCCACTCCAACTGTTCCAGTAATGCTTCCAGCAAATCCTTTTGAAACATACGCTGCAGGTAGTGGTATAATTTTTGTTCATTCTCCTAACCATATGAGAAAAGAAGGAGATACTGTTAGATTTAGAGGAACTCCAGATCAATCATCAAGTACGGGTAGTTCAGATTTCCCACCAACGGGAAACAATGGATCACCTGGTTTTTCTAATTGTAAAGATATAGATGGAATTCCTGGTTCTAGTATTTGTAATTCAAGTGGATATGTAATTGATGTAGGAAAGGGAGTTCCCGTAACACAAACTACATTAGTTGATGCATTAGATGCTACTCAAACTACAGGAATTAAATTAACTAATTCAACATCTTTTTCTGCTGTAACAACAAATGATTTTTTACGTCAAGCAATTATGGTTGACAACGAACTGATAAGATATACAACTATTGCAAGTGATGATACTTTAGGGCAAGTAAGTCCTGAAGCAACGTCCATAAATCCTAATGTGGTTACCAGAGGAGCATATGGCACTACAGCTGCAACCCATAATGCGGGTGCAACGGTGACATTGATTGAAGATCCAGATAACTATTTTCAATTTAGTCAAGCTACAAATGCTACAGTAGGAGGAATTGAAGGAGGAGGATTTCCAGTTTCAGCTGGTCCTGTTACTATTACACCATGACATATGCAGAATTAGTACAAAAAATTAAAGATTATTGTGAAGTAGATGATACAGTATTTACATCAACTATTGTGGATGGTTTTATAGAAAACGCTGAATTTAGAATAATGACAGACGTTGATCTAGATGTCTTTAGAAGAAATGATTATTCTACTTTAACCGTAGGAAATGAGTTTTTAACGCTTCCAAATGGTATCTTATTAATAAGATGGCTAGAAACTTATAATAGTTCTACAGGAGCTAGAGAGACTTTAATGCAAAAAGATGCCTCTTTTATTGATGAATATACAGCCAATAGAACCACACAGGGTAATCCTAAATTTTATGCCTATTGGAATGAGACTAAATTATTATTGGGTCCAACCCCTAACGCAGCCTTGAAAGTTGAGTGCGCTTATGTTAAAAGACCTAATACATCAGATGGAACTAAACTAGATTCATCTAACACAACTACGTATATAAGCTTAAATGCTCCAAATACGCTCTTGTTTGCTTGCCTGGTCGAAGCATCCAGTTTCTTAAAAGACAAAGACCTGCTAAATACATATGAAGGTCGTTATCAACAATCCTTAACTGGATTAGGTATCGAACAACAAGGTAGAAGAAGAAGAGACGAATACGTGGACGGAGAAATTAGACAAAAACTAAGATCTGTTCCACCTAGTCCATAATAATATAAGGAGTAAAAAATGGCAAATACGGTAATGACTAGTTTCAAAAAAGAACTATTAGAAGGAGTCCATGACTTCGAAAATGGTGGTGATACATTTAAACTAGCTTTGTACAATAGTTCATATACAGGAAACACTGCATCAACTACAGTTTATACTACAGGTAATGAAGTCGGTAACAGCGGAACTTATTCTGCTGGAGGCGGAACTTTAGGTACTCAAGCAACATCAACTGATGGTACGACTGCAATTGTTGACTGGGCTGATCTATCTTTTACTAGTGCTACTATTAATGCAAGATATGCATTAATTTATAATAGTAGTGAAAGTAACAAAGCTTGTTGTGTATTAGATTTTGGTTCTGATCAAGTGTCTACTGCTGGAACATTTACAATTCAGTTCCCTGCAGCGGGTGCAAGCACAGCTATTATAAGAGTAGCATAGGAGATTAAATGGCGTTTAAAACAGATGATCGGGTTAAAGAAACCTCGACAACTACAGGTACTGGTTCGTTTACATTAGCTGGTGCGGTTTCAGGTTTTATAACTTTTAATGCAGGTATAGGAAACAGTAACTCTACTTATTATACTATCGTTGGGGAAGATAATCCTGACGAATGGGAAATAGGTATTGGAACTTATACTCATTCAGGTACATCACTATCAAGAGATACCGTAATTGGTAGTAGTAATGGTGGGTCTAAAACTTCTTTTACAGCTGGAACAACAATAGTATTTGTTTCATTACCTTCAGAAAAAGCTTTGATGAAGGATGATTCTGGCAACGTAGTATTTGGAGATAACTCCAGTAATGTAGCTTTTAACGGAGATGTTTCCGTTGGTGCATTATTTAAATTACCAACTAATACAGCTAATAAAATATTAGTTGCAGATGGTACTTCATTTGAAGAAGTTGATATGTCCGGAGACGCGACTATCGCTACAGGTGGAGCATTAACATTAGCGAACACTGCAGTGTCGGCAGGTTCATATACTAATGCAAGTTTAACAGTCGACGCAAAAGGAAGATTAACAGCAGCATCGAGTGGATCTGCAGGGGCAAGCCAAGGTTTTGCCGTTGCAATGGCCGTTGCTTTGTAGTCTAAAAATGGTAAATATTTAATATGGCTCAAAACTTTAGAAACTATCTAAAAAGAAACACTGGTACAACACCTGTGGACCTTTTAGGAGGTGCAGTAGGTTCGAGTACTTATGATTGTATTGTCAGTTTAAGATTAGCTAATGTTACCACTTCTACTATTGAAGTAGATGTCTATATTAAAGACACTAATGATTTTTATTTAATTAAAAATGTTCCCATTGTAAGTGGTGGATCATTAGAATTAATGGATGGTGGTAGTAAGGTTGTATTACAAGACGGACAACAATTATATGCAGTATCCGATACAGCTTCATCTTTAGATACAATAGTTAGTGTAGTTGATCAAATTAGTTCATAGGAGGAATCATGGCTTATTTAGGAAATGCCCCAAAAAATAATTTATTAACCATGAACTCTTCGCAGTACAGTGGTGATAATTCAGAAACAGATTTTACACTTTCACAATCCGTAGGAAACGTTAACGAAATTGAAGTCTATGTTGGAAACGTCCGTCAGGATCCGTTTTCAGCTTATTCAGTAACCGGTGGAACAACTTTAGCTTTTACCGCAGCCCCTCCAACAGGCACTAATAATATTTACGTAGTATACCAAGGTAAAGCTGTAGGTACGACTACACCTGGAGAAAATTCAATTGAATACGGAATGATAAAATCAATCAATGGTGGCTATGAAAATTTAGCAACTATATCAACTTCTATTACTGTTGCAGCAACAGACAATATGATGTTGTGTGGTCCTGTTAGTATGACAGGCACTGTTACAGTGAACGGAACTTTAACGATAGTATAATGGCAACTTTATTTGTAGATAAATTAGACCCGCAATCAGGAACAGCTTTAGAGATAGGAACTTCTGGAGATACAGTCACTGTACCTTCAGGCGCAACTTTTAATGTGGCTGGAACTTTACAAAGCGGTGGGGCTGCAGTATCTAACACTCCTTCCTTTCAAGCTACGGTAAATGGATCACAGACTATAGCAACAGGAACAGCAACTAAAATAGAATTTGATACTGAAAATTTTGATACGGACGGAACATATAATGTCAGCTTATATAGATTTACTCCTGCAGTAGCAGGTAAATATTTAATTCATGGAAGAATTGGTTGGGCAGATGAACCTGTTGAAGATAAATCACAAAATACTCAAATTTTTAAAAATGGCAGTTTAGTTTTTCAAGCTAATAGAAGAACAGCAGCGTCAACAGGAAGAGACGCTACTGTTGCTTGTATAGCTATAGTAGATTTAGGTGCAAGTGATTATGTAGAAATTTTTGGTTATCACAACTCAGGATCAGATGCTGATACACTGAGTTCGACTACATCATGTATATTTGAAGGGTATAAATTAATATAATGGGAACACTTAAAACAACAAACATACAATCGATATCTGGATCAGGAACAGTAACTCTCGGTACGTCGGGAGAGACTTTTACAGTTCCTTCAGGTGTAACTGTTAATATGTCTAGTGCAACACAAACAGGTGTTGGTGGTGCTAACACTCCAGCTTTTCAAGCATATTTAAGTGGCACTCAAAGTATATCTACAAATACAATGACTAAAGTTGAATTTAATACCGAAGTTTTTGATACTGCAGGAGCTTATGATAATTCTAGCAATTATAGATTTACTCCACTGACTGCTGGAAAATATGTAGTTTATGCTACAGTTTTTACTGGAGGTGCTTCTAGTGGTTCAAGTTCACATGGAGGTTTTATAACTAATATTAAGAAAAATGGTTCCGATGCATCTTATAATGCTTTTTATTTATATAATAACACAACTGGAGTAGATGGAACCATGAATGCAGTCTCAGTTTTTGATATGAATGGCTCTAGTGATTATGTGGAATGTTTTGCATATTCAAGACAAAATACTGCATCAGTACAACCGGGTACAGAGCAGAGCTATTTTGGAGCGTATAAATTAATAGGAGTATAATGGGATCAATTATTAAAGTAAACGAATATAAAGATTTTGGCAACAACGCTATCATCACGAGTGATGGTGCTGGGGTTGTTACTATTAATGCTTCGGCAATGAAAATGACTCCAGCTTTTGCTGCGTATGCTTCTGGAGATCAAGCGTTAACTGATAACACTTGGACTAAATTACAATTTGATACCGAGATATATGATACGGGTAGTGGTTATGATAATGGCAACGATAAATTTGTTGTTCCATCAGGTGAAGCTGGAAAATATTCTTTTAGTGCTAGATGTAATGTAGATACAGCTCATAATACTGCTGGTGCATCTGACATCCATATTGGTATTTATGTAAATGGAACAATATATTCTAACCAACAACAAAGATGGTTAGGTTATCCACAAAGAAATGTCGGAGTTAATTTAACTCAAACTTTAGATTTATCAGTTAGTGATTATATTGAAATTTATGTAATGTGTGATGATGGTCAAAATTCACCAAATGGTGACAGCTATTTAAAACAAATTTATTTTGAAGGGTTTAAAATTATAGGAGCATAATTATGGCATTAAGTAAAGTAGACGCGGCAAACTTTTTAACAGGTACAATACCTCAAGGTAATGTAGCTAATGCATCTTTAAATGCAGTGACAGCTCTACCAGCAGCTATTCCTACTGGTAAAGTTTTACAAGTGGTGAATAGTATAAATAGTTATCAAGAATCAACAGCCAGTACATCTTTATCTGATATATTATCTGCTAGTGGTACAACATGGGAAACAGCAATTACACCATCTGCAACTTCTTCTAAAATTTTTGCATTAGCTCATATAAGTTGGTACACCGAAGCATCATCTGCACAATCAGATAATAGAGTTTTTATAAGAATGTTTAGAAAAACAGGTTCTGGAGCCTATAGTGCTATAATGAATGTCCCTTATACTGGTTTGTATTTTTATTCTGCACAAAAAGAAGATGTTTCAAATTTAACTCAACCTTTTCAAAATTTAGCATCACCAAGTACAACTGATGCAGTTACTTATAAATTTGATAAAAAATCTTTAAATGCTACTGGTTATAATTTAGTAATAAATTATGGTTGTACTAGCACACTAACTTTAATGGAGATAGCTGGATAATGGCAACTAATAATGTAATAAAAGCTATAAAAGCAATCAATCCTAACGCAGAAGTTTCTGTAGGTAATGATAGTTTAGATGATATTACTTGGTTAAATGGAACAACACCTATTTCTAAATCAGATATAGAAGCTAAAATGCCAGAAGTAGAATTTGATCAAGCCATGACAAACTTAAGACATAAAAGAAATGATAAATTAGCAGAAACAGACTTTCATGGAATGTCTGACAGAACCATGTCAGCAGATATGACTACTTACAGACAGGAATTAAGAGATTTAACTAACGGAATTACGACCACGGAACAAGCAGAAGCGGTTGTGTTTCCAACAAAACCATAATATAAGATAACAAAGGAGTAAAAACTATGGCATCACTATCAAGCAAAGTAAAGCAGTATTGCGCTAATAATGGCGTGGCATCTGTTGACTTTACAAAAGACGTTTTGCTTCAGGATGACTCAGACGGTAAAGGCCCTTACATAAAAAGCTGGAATGTTTCTGGCGTGGCTCAACCAACTGACGATCAACTGAACGCTGTAGACACTGCTGCTGATCTCGATGAGAGACAAAATGCAGTTAAAGCTACAAGAAGAAACGCCTATGGTGAGTGGAATACCCAGCTCGACATGCAGTACCACGATCAAAAAGACGGTACTACTACATGGAAAGACCATGTAGCAAAAGTCAAGACTGATAATCCAATCCCAACAGAGTAAAGGAACTAACACATGGCCTACGTCGGAAAATCGCCCCAGACGGGCGCGTATCAAATATTGGACGACATATCAGGGTCGTTCACCGGATCAACACCAGGACCGTTTAACTTAACGGTCGGCGGGACAGCTGTGTCTCCAGGAAACGAGGCATCAGTAATTATTTCTGTTTCATCTGTGATCCAAGAACCGATTTCCGCTTTTACAATTACAGGGTCTACAATTTCTTTTACTGGCAATCCTGCATCATCAGATACTTTTTTTGGTGTAGTCTTGGGTGATACATATGACATCGGGACACCGACAGACGCGACGGTGACCGCTGGTTCTTTAGCGTCAACATTTTTTTTAAAAAACGCTCAGACATGGTCGAGTATATCTATGTCGGGTTCTAACAACGGAGCATTGGTTGGTCCAGTTACAGTAAGTGGTACAATCACTATTCCATCAGGGAGCACTTTCGCAATATTATAATGAGCACACTTGAGACAAATTTAATACAACCAGCTACAGGCACAACTTTAACAGTTGGTGCTTCAGGGGATACGATAACTATTCCGTCAGGTGCAACTTTTAATGTAGCTGGTACATTAGGAAGTGCGGTTAAAAACACTCCAGCTTTTTCCGTCATTCTAAGTGCAAGTATAACAAGTGGCATTAGTGATAATACATGGTTTAAAATTCCTTTTGATTCTGAAGAATTTGATACAGATGGTTGTTTTGATCCAACTACCAATTATAGGTTTACTCCAGATGTAGCTGGAAAATATTTTTTTTCTGCACAATGGGGTAATGGTGATGGGGGCCCTAGAGCAGAATGGATTTCAATTTATAAAAATGGATCTGAGGCATTTACGAATTATTTTTACGCCCAAGATACTTCAACAATAGATGATTTTACTCCTATTGTTACCGGTCTTATTGATATGAATGGTTCATCAGATTATGTTGAATTTTATATGAAACAATTAAGTGGTGGGGGTCCCAAAATAATTTCCGGAGATAAAACAACTTGGGCTTATGGATATAGATTAATAGGAGCATAATGGCAGACGGAACTTTAAAAGTAGGAACAATAACAAACAGCGCAGGATCTGGTACTATTACTGTTCCTAGTGGTGTAAGTTTTAGTGGAAGTGGTGTTGGAAAAATTTTACAGGTTACCCAGGCTTCATTATCAGTTTCAGTATCAACCACAAGTGCCACTTTTGTTACCACTGGATTTACGGCTACACTTTCATCATTATTTTCAACAAGCTCAAAAGTTTTATGCACCTTGGCTGGTGGAAGAACAAGCTATAATGATGCAGGGGTAAGCCCCAATAGAATGTGCGTTACCTTGTTTAGTTCCATAGGAGGAGCAGCGGCAACCGACATAATGCCTAGTGCTCCTTTTTCTAATCCAGATTTAATAAATGCTGGGCCAGGATATAGTTGGGGACACGCTGGGTGTTTTCTGTACTCTCCTAACACAACGGATTCAGTAGCCATAACCCCTTATTTCAGAGTACCAAATGATGACGGCACTCCTTTTTTTAATCACCTTACTGCCAGTGGTGAAAGTTCAGATATTCCAGTGACAGTAACCTTAACCTTAATGGAGATAGGAGCATAAATGGAACACACAGCGATAAGAAATTTATATCCTGACGCCGTTACTATTATTGGGAACAAGGCCTATGATAAAGATAATAAATTACTAGTCCTTGATGATGCATTGGTGCAAAATGAAATTGATAGGCTTCAAGCAGAGTATGATGCTTTGGCTTATGCAAGAGCAAGAAAACAAGCATATCCTAATGTAAATGATTTTATGGAAGCATACACTGAAAAAGAGATAGGTGGAAACACTAGTAAATGGGATGAATATGTTATAAAATATAATAAAGTAAGGACGGATAATCCGAAATAATTATGACTAGTATATTAAAAGCAGACGACATTCAGGATTCTTCAGGTAATAATATTATCAAAGAAGCTAGTGATGTTATTACTATTGGCGCGAGTGGGGATACGATAACTATTCCATCTGGAGCGACTCTTTCAAATTTAGGAACGGCGACAGGGTTTGGAAAAATTGGACAAGTAGTGTCAACAACTAAAACAGATACCTTTTCTACTTCTAGTTTAGGTGGAAATACAGCAATAGATGTTACAGGGTTATCAGTTGCTATAACTCCAAGTGCGACAAGTTCAAAAGTTTTTTGTGTGTATTATGTTAATGGTTGTAATAGTGATGGAGGTAGACAACCTAATTTTGGCATAAGATTAAGAAGAGATTCAACTGACATTTCATTAGCAGACGCAGCAGGTTCTAGAGGTAGAACAACATCAGTAATGTGTTTTAATACAAATGATGATGATAATGCTCAAACTAATATAGCTGGTAATTTTCTTGATTCGCCAAGTTCAACATCGGCACTTAGTTATAAAATTCAATTATATAATATATCAGATGGTTCAAAAGATATGTATGTGAACAGAACTTATGGGGATGCGGATGATGATAATTTTAGACCAAGAGCAACTTCAACAATAACAGTAATGGAGGTGTTGGCATAATGGCAGATTTACATAAAGCAATCAAAGCAATAAATCCTAGTGCAGAATTTACTATTAATGCAGATGATTTTAATCAAATCACTTGGCTTAATGGAACTACCCCAATTTCTAAATCAGATATTGAAACTAAACAAGCAGAGTTACAAGCAGCTTATGATGCTAAAGCTTACGCAAGATCAAGAGATACACAATATCCTTCTTTAAAAGAATTTGCAGAAGCTTACACAGAAAAAGAAATTTTAGCGGACACTACGAAATGGGATGAGTATGTAGTTAAATATAATAAAGTAAGGACGGATAATCCGAAATAATTATGGCACTAACAAGAATTCAACCACCAGCATTAGCAGATGTTCGCGAACCGAACTTCAGGAATCTTGTAATTAATGGTGATATGGCTGTTAGTCAACGTGGAACTTCATTTGCATCTAATGGTTATACTTTAGATAGATTTACAATGGATGAAAGTACAGATGGCGCTGTGACAGTTACACAAGATACAGATGTTCCAGCAGGATCTGGTTTTGCTAGTTCATTAAAAGTTGATTGCACAACTGCAGATGGAACTATCGCGGCAGCACAGTATTGTGGATTCACACAAAATATTGAAGGACAAAATATGCAATATTTAAAATATGGAACTTCATCTGCTGAAAGTTTAACCTTATCTTTCTGGGTAAAATCAGTTAAGACTGGAATTTATTGCGTAAGATTTGTTAAAGAAGCTGGCGGTGAAACTAGATATGAATGTCCTATTGAATATACAATTTCATCAGCTAGTACATGGGAAAAGAAAACAATAATTTTAACACCTACTGCTGGTAGTACTACCTTTATTCAAAATTCTGCTGGAGCAATAGTAAATTCAAATGCTTCAGGCTTTAGAGTTTTCTTTGCTTTAGCTGTTGGAAGTAATTTTCAAGCAACAAATAATACTTGGGTTGCGGGAAGTGATAAATTAGGAACATCAAGTCAAGTTAATTTTTTAGATAGTACATCCAATAATTTCTGGATTACAGGAATTCAATTAGAATCCGGTTCGGTGGCCACGGATTTTGAAGTAGATACGTTTGCTCAAAATTTAGAAAGATGTAGAAGATATGCATTAGTGCTAGGAGATGCTCCGGGCGGAGCAGCTTATGATACATTTTTTAAAGGTGTTATTGGACATTATTATAATGCCACAGATTTTTATCCAAATTTTAACTTTCCTATAGTTATGAGGTCAGTACCTGGTACTACTTTTAGTACAGCCAGTAGTGGATTTGGAACCGTATATTCAAATGGTTCAGGTCGAGCCAATACTAGCAATGGGACTAATGCGACCTATGAGACAAATATTAATTTTAGAGTTTCTACTGCTTCAGCAACCGCTGGAGATGGTGGGGCTTTTGATTTTGCAGCATCCAATTATGTTATTTTAAGTGCGGAGTTATAATGATTGATTCAGTAGAAAAACATTACAATCGAGATGGTCAATTTATAGATTATAAAATGACTTTATCAACTGGAGTACTTTGGTATATACCACTAGATCCAGACAATACCGACTACCAGGAAATCCAAGAATGGGCCAAGATAGAGGGCAATAACATCATCGATCCGGGAGCGTAAGGATGTTTGGGATAACAGCTTTTTGTGAAGCACCTTTTTGCTCACAGGATATAGGAATTCGAATTGTTTCGGTTACCGGTGTTCAAGTAAACACAGCAATCGGTAGCTCAACAATTACTGGTGGTGCAACAGTTACTTTAACTGGGAATGCATTATCACTTTTAACAGGAGCTGCGACAGTTGCTGGTAATGCAACCACAATAGTCACAGGAGTCGGCACAACAGTTTCACTTGGAACTCAAACTGTTTCTGCTGGTGCAACAGTTTCTGTAACTGGTAATAGTCTAAGTGTAAACTTAGGCACTGTTACTGTAGAGGTTGGAGTAGATGTAGCTGTAACAGGAGTGCAGTTGCAAACTCAAACTGGAAGTGTTATTATACAAGGTGATGCAACAGTTACAGTTACCGGAAATGCATTAAGTGTAGCTACTGGGGAACTAGTGGCACAACCTTGGACCGAAGTGGATGATGCAAATCCAAACACTTGGACAAGAGTAGATTAGGAGATAAATTATGGCGTCAACATATAGTACCACACTTGGTATAGAAAAAATGGGAGCTGGTGATCAGTCCGGTACATGGGGTGATACAACCAACTACAACTGGGATATTATAGATAGATTAATAGGATACAGTTCTATTACTCTTGGATCAACTTCCTATACTTTAGATATAAGAGCAGCAGCACCAAGTTCAGGTGCAAGTAATGTTAAAACAGGAATGTATCGTGCTTTAAATTTTGGTGACGCAGGAGATTTAGGTGGAAATGCTACCGTTACAATTTCTACTGCTACTACTTCAGCTTATTTTATTGTTCGTAATGGTCTTTCAGCTTCTAGAAGTATTATATTTACTCAAGGATCGGGAGCAGCTACGTTCACTTTACCTAATGGTAAGGACGCTATTATCTGGGCAGATGGTAGTGATGAAGTTCACAGTGCAATGAAAAACCCACAGTTTACTACAATTGATACAAGTGGGAATGCAAATATACAAGGAGCTTTAACTTTAGGAACTGATTTAGCAGTTGCAGATGGAGGAACTGGAGTTAGTACACTTACCACTAAAGGTGTTTTATATGGTCAAGGAGCAAGTAATATTTTAGCAACATCTGCTGGGAGTCAAGGACAATTTTTAAGAGCAGGTTCTGGTGGAACTCCAGCTTTTGAAACTATTAGTTCTGTTAATCCAGCAGGAGCAATTATTATGTATGGAGCCGCAACTGCACCTACAGGATATTTATTATGTAATGGATCAAACATATCAAGATCAACTTATTCAGATTTATTTTCAGCAATTAGTACAACATACGGAGCTGGGGATGGTGCAAGCACATTTGGTCTACCAAATTTACAAGCAAGATTTCCAATAGGTTATGATGGAGGATCTTCTTATGCATTAGCAGGGACTGGCGGAGCTACATCAGCTTCTTATACACCTGGTGGAACAAACGCAGGTACAGCATTAACGGAAGCACAACTACCATCACACAGACACGACTCATGGGCAACAGATTTTCCTAGTGGGTCATGGACCGGTGGTACTGGAACAACTCAGACAGCGGTGGATCAATCATCAGCAAGCACCACTTCTGGACCAACTTTAAGAACATTAGCAACAGGATCAGGGTCAACGCACACTCACACGTTTACTGGAAATGCAGCTACTATAGCTACATTATCTCCTTACATTGTTGTTAACTATATAATTAAGACGTAGGATATTTAATGGCACTAACAGCTATAAAATTAATACCCGGAATAGACAAACAGCTTACTGAAACAGGAGCTGATGGAAAATGGGTAGATTGTGATATGGTTAGATTTAGATATGGACTTCCAGAAAAAATAGGTGGTTGGACTCAAGTAGGAACCAATGCAGTAATTGGGGCACCAAGAGCACAACAAACTTTTTTATCTTTAGATTCTGAAAAATTTGATTCAATAACTACTAATAAAAAGCAATATATTTTTCAAGAAACTAATACTACTTTCTATGATGTAAGCCCTCAAAGATATGGAGCTTATGGTCATACAGGGGCAGCTCAAGCTTTAACTTCGGCTTTTACTACTGTTAGTGGGGACGCTACTGTCACTGTTCACTGGACAGGTAATGGAGCAGTAGCCGGAGATTTTGTAACATTTGCTAGTGTAACAGCTCCTTCAGGAGCAGGTTATTCTAATGGTGATTTTGAAAAAGAATTTGAAATTCAATCAGTAGCTACAAATAGTTTTACAATTGAAATGTCTAGCACAGCAAGTAGTAGTGTTTCTACTAATGGTTCAGCTACAGCGACTATTCAATTAAATACTGGGGATGCAACATCTGTATTAGGTTTTGGATGGAGTGCTGGCACATGGAGTCAATCAACTTGGGGTACAGCGAGACCAAGTACAGTGGCAGTGGATGCTGAAAATTGGACTCTAGATTTATATGGAGAAGATATTATCGCTACAAAATTTAATGGTGGAACTTATATTTGGGATACCAGTGCATACAAAACAAGCATGTTACCAATGATTGATTTAATAGATTATGATTTATCAGTAGCGGCCCCTTATTTTACTAGAGATAAAAACACAGCAACTATGCCACACAAAAGTTTATTTAGTTTAATTTCAACACCAGACAGACACTTAATTATGTTTGGAGCTTCAGATTTAGGATCAAGTAATAACCAAGATCCTATGATGGTTAGATTTTCTAACCAAGAAGATATTACAGAGTTTACCCCTAAGTCAACAAACACTGCGGGGTTTCAAAGAATATCCGATGGATCAGAAATAAGAGCGGCTGTTCGTTCAAGAGGACAAATTCTGATTTGGACTGACACCTCATTGCATGCGATGCAATTTATAGGACCTCCATTCACTTTCGGATTCAAGCAACAAGGTAGACAGTGCGGATGCGTTGGGCAGCACGCGGCGGTAGATGTGGATGGTGTAGCTTATTGGATGGGTTCTTCAGGTGGATTTTTAATGTATGACGGATCCGTTCAAACCATCCCATGTACAGTAGAAGATTATGTATTTAATGATATTCGACTGGTACCTGAAATATATACTGCTGTTAATGATGAATTTAATGAAATTAGCTGGTTCTATCCTAGTGAAACTTCAAATGTAATTGATAGAGTAGTGACCTATAATCACTTAGATAAAGTATGGTCTATAGGCACACTATCCAGAACTACATGGTCTGATAAAGGAGTATTTGCAAAACCTTACGCAACAGAGTATAATCAAACCTCTACAGCTACAGCAACTCCTACAGTTCAAGGAGTGAGTTCTGGGAGAGGTTTTTTATATGCACAAGAAACAGGAAACAATGCTAATGGAGCAGCTTTACCAGCCAATCTTACATCCGGAGATTTCTTCTTACAAGAAGGAGAAGATCTAATGTCAATTTCAAGATTTATTCCTGACTTTAAAAATTTAGATGGAACAGTTAACGTAACATTACAGTTAACTAATTATCCAGCAACAGCAAAAACAGGAAGTCCTTTAGGACCTTTTGCTATTACAAGTTCAACAACAAAAAGAGATTGTAGAGCACGTGCAAGACAAGTTGCTTTATACATCGCTAGTTCAGCAGTAAATGATGCGTGGAGATTTGGTACATTTAGAGCTGATCTTAAACCAGCGGGGAGACGTTAATGCCTTTTAAATCAGATAAACAACAAAGATGGATGTGGGCTAACGAACCACGGATCGCGAGAGAATGGACTGATCGTTATGGTGCTAAAGGTGGTGGAAGAATTGGGTATCAGGATGGCTTAATGGCAGGTTTTGATATTAAGGAATGGATATGGGAATCTAATAGACAGCGTTTTTCTAACGACATGTTTGGTAAGGATTATGAGGATTTGTCTCCAGACCAACAAGAGACAATTGATATTCAGCTACAAATGGAATTAGGTAAAAAAGAAATGCCACAACCAGATAGAGCAACGGCTCAAGAAGGTGGCTTAATGGACTGGGCTGATCAAGGTGGAATGAAAAATTATTTAGGTGAACAAGAAATGGTTAGTGCACCGAAACAATGGAGATCAGGACCTGATTCACCTTCAACAGAATTAGCATACATTACTCAACCAGAAAAAGATATGATCATGAAAGCTAACATTCATGGTTCATTAGCAGAAGGCCCTAATGAAGGTCCTTCAGGAATTATTTCTTTAGACTCACAAGGAGATTACACTAGAGATAGAAGTCGAGACAAAGATAGAAGTCAAATGTCTAGAGGTGATCAAGAAAGAGAGAATAGACAGGAAGCAAGAATGAAAGATCTTTTGACCGGTAATCTTTCCGCAAAAGATTCTTTGATGCACCAAACAAGTGCTCCTGGTAAGTTAACTAGAAAATATTCTGATCTTCCTGAATGGATGGAAGTTAAACAACCCGATGGAACTTATAAAAGAAAACATATGGCGTCTGCTTACAAATCTTATGGTACACCAAGTTTCTTTGGAAATTTATTTAGTAGAGGTGCGCCAGGATACAGAGGCATAAAAGGTTTACCTGCATGGGGTGATCCTATGAAAAATTATCAATTAAGAGGAACTAGGAATCCAGTCACTAGACAAATAACTCCGAATGAATATGGACAAATGGGTTATTATACTGATAAAGAAAATTTTGGAGAAACGAGAGATGCCTTCCCAGCTTTTGGTATCTTAGGTATGTTAAAATCTATGGCAAATAAATTTAAAAAACCACCTAAAGATATGTCTGAATTTAATAAATTAAGTTTAACTGCCCCTGAAGATCAAAAAGTATATATTCCTGAAGGAGATGATGTACCTATGGCAAGAAGGGATAGATGGACTGATCCTATTTACGGTGATATGGACTATAATGAACATTATACAATGGGTAGCGATGCACCCGGACCGTGGAACAATTTTAATAGACCTACTTCTAATTTAGATAAAGTAACAAACCTTCAAACAAATATAGATTGGATGGGTGGGATGGAGAACACACCTTCAGATCTTGCTATGGAGTACGATAGGTCAGGATTAGCAGAACATAGTGATGGCATGTCATTTTACGATTTTATATTAGAAAAGAGCAAAGAACCTGACACTGGAGGAGTTACTTCAATTAATAATAATTTGTCAGATATGATAGTACCAGTTGGAATAAATGCAGATCAAAAGAAACAGATACTGAGCGATATAGAATATGGTAGGGACGCTGCCGCAGCGTTTAGAGCTGCACAAGACAAAGATGCTACTAAATGGATGGGGCTTAAGAAAACAGATGAACATATTAGACCAAACGAGTTTATTGAGTTGTGGGAAAAACAAACAGGTCAACCAATGAGTGAGTCCGACAAACTAAAAATACTTAACCAATATACATAATGGCACAGAAAATAGTTAGACTCGGATTTCCAAAAGCTAGACCTGAATATACACCAAGTCAGCTAGATCAATTAATGGATACACTAGAACAATTAATACAACAATTAAACACTACGTTCTCTAATGAAATACCAGAGAATATTAGTGCACAACAAGCATGGTTTTTTAAATAATGGCAAATACTTATAAGAATAATATAGCAAATATAACATCTACAGGATCAGACGTAGCTTTTTATACATGTCCTTCAGATGCCACAGCTATTATTAATACTATTTTTGTCTATAATAGATCGGGAGGAGCAGCTACTTTCTCTCTTAAATTAACTGATACATCAGAGTCATCAAGTACAACGATCTACTACAACGCCTCTCTAGCTAATCTTACTACAGATACGGTTTTAGGTGATGGAAATGTTGTAGTTTTAGAGGATTCTGATATATTGAAAATCAACACGGATGCACAACCATTAGATATTACGGTAAGTGTACTACAAATAACAAGGTAATATGAGCGAAGAATATGTAATAGTAGATGGCAAAAAAGTCCCGGTTTTACCGGCTAAATCTACAGTCACTATCAAAAATAAAAGAACAGGAGCGGTTTATAATGATAAAGCGCATTTTGATTCTGATGTGGCTAACCCAGAAACAGATACAACTGATGATGATTTCAGACAAGATGTTAAAATTCAAGTAGCGGAGGTAGTAGCTAAATAATATGCAAAGTATAAACATGCCACAAGCAGCATTACTAGCAGGAATGCAACAAGGTCAAGGTCAAAATCCTTTGATGCAACAAGGATTTAGAGGTGGTGGTGTAGCTTCTTTACGTCCAATGTATAGAGGTGGTGGCACTATTGGTGGTGGAATTATTCATGGTACTCCAATGGGAAGTAGAACTGGATATTTTAAACCTTGGAAAAAAGCAAAGAAAGCTTTAAAAAAAGTAACTAAACCTTTTAAAAAAATCGCACAAAAATTAGTACCAAAAGAATTAGCTCCGGCTATGACTTGGGCTGCACCTTTCATGGGTCCTATTGCAGGTCCATTAATGGGTGGTCTTGGTTCATTAAAAATGCATGGCAAACTTGATCCACGGATCATGTTGGCTGCAACACTACCACACATGAGATTTGGTATGCCTACTAAGATGGGTGGCTCAGGTATGGGTTATGGAAAATGGGGAGGAGGATCTTCTCTTAGAAATATTTTAACTGGAAAAGGTGTAGGAAGTCAAGAAGGAATTTTAAATACTAGATTCGGTGACTTTGGAACTCAGTTAGATGAAAAATTATTTGGAAGTGGGCCTACATTTACAAAAGATATGCAACTAGATAAAGTTATAAAACAACCAGGTACCAAAGGTTGGTTAATGGATCTTAAAGGCGGAGCTTTACCAGAAGGTCAAGGAAGCATTGCAGAAATTATGAAAACTTTGACAGGTGCTAGAGGTCAGGAAGGTGGATTTAAAGAAACATTAGAAGTTGTAGGGACTATTATAGGTTCTTCTACTTCTTACGCTGAAGCATTAGAGATGGCAAACCAAGCGGGTGTTGGAGAACATATGCCAGGAACTGAAGAAGAATATAATGAACTAAAAAGAAGGAGAGATGAGCAAACCAAAGATTTTTGGAAAGGAACTGAAGCTGAAAACTATAGAACTGGTGGAAGAGTAGGATATGCTATGGGTAGCGCACAGTTTCCACCGCAAAGAAGAACAGGTTTTCAATGGGGAAGTGATCAAGGCGAAGGTCTTGGTGGAGAGGAAGTTGAAGCAGACATGAGATACACTGGTGGATTTATGCCTTATGGTGAAGAACCTAAAGCAGATGATGTACCAGCAAGATTAAGTAAAGATGAATTTGTATTTACTGACCAAGCAGTAGCAGGTGCAGGAGATGGAGATATTGAACTTGGAGCAGAACGTCTATATAATGTTATGAAAAATTTAGAACAAGGTGGAAGACTTTCTGAAGAAACTCAGGGAGAGATGGGACAAGGAATAGGAACAATAATATAATGACAACACAAACAAATATAACTCAACCATGGGCACCCATAGGAACAGGAATTTCAAAAGCTATTGATCTAGGAACAACAGCTGTTGGTAAAACACCACCAACAACGGCCTTGGGTTTACCACAACAAGCAGGTGTAGATCAATTTACACAGCAAGCACAAGATTTAGCAGCTAGTCAACTAGGACTAGGTTCATTTACTAGAGACCCAACTACTGGAGCTGTAACTGGTATTGGAACAGGTACAGGGGTTGCAGGTTATGCTCCTTACTTAACAGGTACAGGAACACAGGCTGGCGCAGCGCAATTAACGGGTACTGGAGCAGGAACAGGATTAGGTTCTATTTCTTCTTATATGTCTCCTTATGCAACAGATGTTAAGACTACAGCACTCAAAGAATTCGATGATCAAAGATTAAGAGACCAACAAGGACTACAACATGACGCATTAAAAGCAGGAGCTTTTGGTGGTGGTAGACACGGTCTAACAGAATCAGATTTCATGCAACAGTCTTTAGTAGACAGAGCAAGATTAGTAGCTGGTCTAGATGCAGATGCTTTTGCTGATGCAAGAAAAGCAAGAACAGATGACAGAGATGCATTAATGGATCTAGCTAAACAACAACAAATAATGAAGTCCGGTGACATTGCACAACTTGGTCAACTAGGTCAAGCTGGACAATTGTATGGACAAGCAGGTTTAGATACTGCAGCTCAAGCGGCTAAGCAAAAATGGTCAGAACCAATGGATAGAATAAGTTGGTATGCTAATTTACTTGGTGGTTTAGGTGGAGGACTAGGTCAATCTGCTCCTTTTGGAGGTCCAATGGCTCAAACACCTTCTCCAGGTATGCAAGCAGTAGGAACAGGACTTGGTTCATTAAATATAATGGATTACTTAGGTAAAATTTGGAACCCGTAAGGATAATATGGCAACAGTTTTAAAAAGACCGATGTTTAGATTAGGCGGACCCAGCTCCGATGGGGTTGGTATTACTTCCGGTTTAAGACGTTATGGTTTTGCAGATCCTGAAAAAAATATTGATGAAAGGTTTAGTGAACAAACTGAAACTATTTTAAACCCAGAGAAAGCTAAGTATGGTTTTAAAGAATTAATATCTGATGCATATAGGACTTCTAAAGGTGCAGCTACTGGTATGGATTGGTTGGAGAATGCAGCTGATTTAGCATTGGAAAGAGGTGATGAAGCAAAAGTTAAAGCAGAAGCTAAGAAGCTATCAGATTGGGAATTAATGAAAAAAATTAGAGATGATGAATGGGAAAGAAAAAAAAGAGCGTTTGATGAAAAAACAAATTTAAGATCATTAGGTCAAGTCGATGAACAAATCGCTCAATCTCAAGCTGATTTTGAATGGAAAAAAGAGTTAGACCAAGCAAAGCTAGAGATAGAGAATAAAAAATTAGAAATTGGTGATCCTACAATTAGAGCACGTTTAGATTTACTGGGAGAAGTAATGGTCTCAATGAATAAGTGGAGAGAAAATAATCCAGGAAAAAGTGTTCTTGATTGGATGCAAGGTGGTGACATGTTGGAAATAGATGCTAAAATAAGAAATGCTAACCCTGCATTTCCAGGAATACATCGTATTCTTTCTGAGATAGAATCTGAACTTAGAGCGTTTGATCCAGGAGCTTATGATGATGACCCACTAACTCTTCCAAAAGATAAATGGCAAGTTGAAAATGAAAGACGTAGACTTCTTCAATCAAAACTAGGTTCTTATTTAAGTTTTACTGGAGAAAATATCGACATATTAGATGAAACTTGGGAAGGCGCTAGAGGTGGTAGACCTGGATACAACATGGGCATGGGTCCTGTGATGGATCAACAAACAGATATGTCTATGACTGAAAATATTAACACACCACAAGGTGATATGTCTATGACTGAAAATATAGATGTAAATCAAATAGCACAACAAGCTGGTATGCCTTCACAAACTTTACCTAGTGACGATCCTTATGTTTTATTAAGAGCAAGATTACCTGAAGAAATTTCTGATGATGTTGTAAGACTAATTGCATACAACCCTGACGCATTCGCAGACTTTGCGGATATTGAAACTCAAGATGATGTTATAGCATTCAATAAAAAATGGGGAGTTGAATTAGTTGTTAACACTGATGAAATGTCAGGTGCTATAGCATAGGAGGTCCAATGGCATCTCTCTACGAGAAATTTTTTAATAAGAAACCCCCACTATCTGGAAAATCCAAATTTCAAGAAGAAGCTGAGAACCCACCTGGAATTCTTTCTAGGGACTACATAAAAAAAGTTCAAAACTTTACACCGGAATCTAAGGAAGACATCCGAAGATTCATGCACCTATTTAGTAGAAATCTTAAGCCTTTAGAAATGTATATAGATCAGATGTCAACTGAAGGTCGTTCTGATATTAAAAATTTTTCTAAATTCATGCACCCTGAAGATAAGATGAAATGGGCTGACTATAATTATTTAGGAAAGAAAACTTACGATATGACCTATCGTAAAGATACTAAGAGAGGTCAACAAATACAAAAAGAATTTACTACAAGTCCATGGTTACAGATTCCAGCCGGAGTTAGTACAGGAGTCTGGAATACAATAGCAGGGACCGCGGAACTTGGAGCTGCGCTATCCGATTTAGCATTAGATACAGAATATTTACCAATCATAGAAAAAGCTTTACCAGCAGTAGAGTTAATGGATATCTATGGGGACAAAGCTGGCTCAGTTGCTAAGTTTACATCTATCTTAGTCCAATATGGTTTAGGTTGGGGTATTGCTAGAAAGATAGCACAGAAAGTTATTGGTAAACTAGCTAAAAGAAAACTAGCACAGAAAACTGCTGGAATGTTAGACAAGGTTAAGATCCCTAATCTTTTCGGTGGTAAAACTGGAATGGACATTGCAAGGTTCGGTGGCTACTGGGTATTACCAGCTGCTGTTGGTGATGCGATGGTTTCTAACCAAGCCAACATGACAATGGGAGATGTCTTTGGTAAAGAAGATGCTACCGGTGTGACAGCTCCTTTAAGAAAGTTATTAATGAATTCTAAATCTGAAAGTCTTGAAGGACTAACAGGTAAAGAAAGAGCGGCAGCTATTCTTAGAAACAAATTAAAATTTGGAGCTGAAGGTGCAGCGTTATTTGGTGGTATGACTTTGATAGGACCATCATTAAAGTTAGCGGCTAAAACTAGTGGAAAAATATTAGCAGGGCAACAGCTACCTAAGTCTTTACAGATGGGTCCTATTAAAAAGATTCCTGGCTTAGCTGATATGACATTAGGTTTAGGTAGTAAAATTATGTCCGCACAAACTAAAGGTGGCATTGGAATACCAGGTCTCTTTAGATTAGCTAAGAAAGGTTGGACTAAAGGTATGACTAAACTTGGTATACCTAAAAGAGAATACTGGAAATTCTCTGACTTTAATACTGTCAGAAGATTAATAGACGACTGGGTTCTAGCCCCGCTTACACCTAGTTGGAAATTTGATAAGGGTTCTGCAACAGCCATGAGACTACAACAAAACATGGTTAGAAAAGTTAAAAAGAATTTTGATATATGGCAAAGACAATTAGATAGAGCTATGTATGGTTTAGTTAAAGCAGGTTTTAGTGACATTGCATTTAACAGTCGAACATCTGTAGCTGCTATGAGTTACTGGGATGATGTTTTAAAAGTTTTAAAAGGTGAAATGAAACTAGATAAGATTCCTAAGTCTTTAAGAACAGGAACAAGAGCTATAAGAAAAATGATTGATGATCAAACAGAAGCTCTTCAACCTATTATTAGAGACCTCGATGTAAGAGAAGAAATGATTAAGAACATGGGTAGATATCTACACACTAGCTATGAAATCTTTAAGAACTCTAAGTGGAGAGCTTCAAAAGAGGTAGTGGATGAAGGTATTAAATACTTTATGAATTTATTAAGACAAAGTGATCCAAGATATGTAGGTGCTAGAAAAGGAAGTGAATCTTACAAAAGATTGGTTGCTGATGCAACAGAAAAAGTAAACTCTATACTTGCTATTGGTAGAAGAGAAGGAACTACTCCAGCTATGAGATTAAAAGAAATTATGAATGAAGCTGCTTCTATTAGAGTACCAGCTAATATATTTAAAGATGTTAAGAATATTCCAGAGGAGATAGCAAACCTATTAGGTAAAGTAAGAGATCCTAAAAGTATTATATTAGATACCTTGGTTGAACAAGCTAACACTATTCACTCTTTTAATGCGTACAGAGAATTAGCACAACAAGGAATGGGTAAATGGATATTTAGAAACAGAAATGAATACTTAGATTTTGTAGCTAAAAATAATATTGTTAATCCTAGATCATTAAAAGAAATAACTGTTAAAAAACCATACAACATGGACCTTGAAGATATATTTAAAAATAAAGATGGAAGTAACATGTTGGCTCCTCCTGAAATGGTAAAGGCTATTAGTGATCAAACATTATTAATAGATCAAGTCTTAAAACTTCCATTCTATAAAAGTTTATTAGCTATTAAAGCTGCAACACAAATTAATAAAACTGTTCTTTCATTAATGACTCAAATGAGAAACATAACAACTGCGAGTTCATTTGCTATGGCTAATGGACATGTAGGTTCAGGTGCATCGGTAGCAGATAACTTTGAAATGCTATGGAAAGAAATGGTAGGTAAGACTGATGATCCCAACGCTTTAAGAGAATTGATGGAAGAAGCTTTAGAGATGGGAGCCTTAGATAATTCTACTATTGCAAGAGAATTGGAAGACTTAATACCTGAGCTAATTGGTTCAAGTAAATGGCCTTTTAGTCCAGGTGCTTTAAAAGAAACTTCTGAAAAAATTATTAAAAAAATAAGAAGGGGAGATAGAATAGATCTAACAGAAGACGTAGTAGCTAGAACGGTTAGTGATGCTGGTAAATTAGGTCCAGTAAGTGATGAAATATTTGAAAGATTATTAACTAATAAAGGAATGATTGGAAAGTTAGTTCAAAAATCTCTAGAAGCATATCAATTAGGTGATAACGTTTGGAAATTATTTGGTTATCAATTTACTAAGTCTCAATTACAACCTGCATTTAAAAGTTTAGATGATGTTAAAAAATATTTTAGAGAAGTAGAAGGTTTTGAATGGAACCCACTTAAATCTGGATCATTAACTGCTGGAAAAAATGGACAGAATTTAAAAACTATTGATGATGCTATTAAAGAAGTATCCGGTTTAATAATTAGAGATACATATCCTAACTATTCAATGGTACCAAGAGCAGTACAAACTTTAAGAAAGATTCCTTTCTTTGGAAACTTCGTAGGTTTCACATCAGAAATGTGGAGAAACTCTTATCAAATATTACGAAGAGGTTCAGCTGAAATGGCATCTAGCAACCCTTACATACGACAGATGGGAGCAAGAAGATTGATGGGTTATATGATAACAGTCCCTACAATGGTTCCTGTAGCATACAACACAGCTCTATGGATGACAGGTGTACCAGCTGAAATAATAGAAGCATACAAACAAAGATTTGCACCTGAGTTCCAAGCGGGACACACTTTAATTCCTATAGCTAAACAAGATGAAAAGACTAAAAAAATTAAATTTGTAGATGCAGATACATTAATGCCTTACTCGGACGTTATAGTTCCTTTTAAATTATTTATGGAAAACTGGAATGCTGGAAAGAAAACAGATCAATCTACTTTAAATTTATTTGCAAAATCTATGATTGATTCTGGACTGAAAGCAATTGAACCATTTATTACTAAAGCAATCTGGTACGAAACATTGCAAGAAATTACTCCTGATAAAAACGGAGTAGCTAAAACTAAAAACAAATCAACAATTGCTGATTGGAAAAATGATGTAGATCCATTTAGTAGAACTCTTTATCATCTATACTCTAAACTTTTACCAACTACATTGAAGAGTGGTGAAAAAATATGGAGAGCATTTGAAGGACAAATAAGTAAGAGCGCCGTAGAATTTGATGCTATGGATGAAGTAGCAGCTACGATAGCTGGATTTAGAATGGGAGAAATCGATGCTTATAAATCTATGAAATATAAAGTAGGTCAAATTTCAGGAGAACTATCAGCAGCGAGAAGTATATTTATAAATAGGTCTATTGCTGCAAATAGTATGATGCAAGATTTTGGTAACATCGAACAAGGTCTTCCTCCAAAAAATATTAATACCAATTTTAATCATTATCAAAAAAATAGATATAGAATTTGGTCAGAAACTTACAAAGATATAGAAGCGTTAAGAAAAATAGGTTATGCAGAGTATCAAATTATAGATATGTTAGAAGGAAGAAGAGCTTTCTCTAGTAAGGAAATTAAAATGTTAATGTTAGGGAGATTTGAACCTGCAAAAGTTCCTAAGATTGATTTAATGAATAAGAATGGTTTTTCTTCCCAGATAAAAAACATTAACAAAGAAAAAGGAACTTACTACACCCCTAATCAATTTTATAATAAAGGAGAGCTTAATGAAATTTATAACGCATGGAGAGCTGTGCCATTAGGAATGGATACTACTTTAATTGAAAAAGAAATTAAAGTTCCATTTGATATCAGAGGAAAAGAAATTGAAGAAGATGTTATAGATTATGGGGAAACAATCAAAGACCAAGATCAAAGAATGAAAGAACAGATCCAAGAAGAAGCTGAAGGTTATGAAAAATCAATTAAGGACCAACAGTCCAAAGTGACGGCTCCGATCGGTACGCCACCATTGGAAACTGAAATTTTCACCGCGTCGCGCGTATATCCTACTATTTCTGGGAGTGAAGTAAACCAAGCAAGTGGATTAACTGGTACAGAGGAAGCTTTATTAGACCCTATGGAAAAATTAATAGCCCAAAGACAAAATCAAGGATTAGGGAGTTTATCGTGAAGCACCCAAAAACAACAGGCGAGCATATAGTAGCTCTATATGGCCATATAAAGGGACTCAAAACGTCTATAAACACCATAAAAACTAATGATTTAAGGCATATTCATAGAGATATTGAGGGTTTACATACTAAGAGTGATAGGTTAATATTCTACATTATAGGAGGTTTAGCCTCTACGGTGGGAATCATTGTGGGAGTGCTTTTCAAATTACTATGAAATTAAGTAAAAATTTTAGCTTGGCTGAGCTAACAAAAAGTCAGACAGCCACTAGGATGGGTCTAGATAATAACCCTAGTGAAGATGAGCAGGAGAACCTAAGATTGCTCTGTGAGAGGGTCCTACAGCCCGTTAGAGACCATTTTAACCACGTAGTGACCATTACCAGCGGTTATCGCAGCGAAATTTTGTCAAATAAGATAGGTAGCTCAAGCAAAAGTCAACATTGCAAGGGAGAGGCGGCGGATTTTGAGATATTTGGTACTCCAAATAATGAGGTATCTGACTGGATCAAGGAAAACCTTATGTTTGACCAGCTGATCCTTGAATATTACGAGCCCGGACAACCTAATTCAGGGTGGGTTCACGTAAGCTATAAGAAAGACATAAATTCTAATAGGAAAGAATACTTAATGGCCATCAAAGTTGATGGTAAAACACAATATAAACCCATACTTGGATTATCTACAGATAGATACGTCAAGTAAAAGGAGGACTATATGATAGCAAAAATCTGGAACAAGTTTAATGATATATTTAATCATCAGCTTTTGGTTACCCTACCTAATAGGTATCAAGGCTTGATTTTATTCGTTATGCTACTTGTAATTTATTTAAAATAGAATATATTAGATATTGGGTGCTTTAGGAGGCCCATTTTATTAATCGTCTAAACAAGGAGGTTAAATGACACATCTAATAAATCTTAACAATTTCCTAAATAACGCAATCGGTTTCGAAAGTATTTTCGATAGATTTCACCGTTTGCCTGAAATAAACTCTGGTTTTCCACACTATAATATAAAGAAAGCTGGTAAGGATAAATACGTCTTGGAAATGGCTGTAGCTGGTTACACAAAATCAGATATAGAGGTCCAGGTTCAAGATGGAGTTTTATCTATCAAAGGCAAATCTACTGAAGATGAAGAAGATTTTGTTCATAAAGGCATAGCAAAACGTGCCTTTAGCAAACAACTTCAATTGTCTGAATACGTGGAATGTAAAGGTGCGAAGCTAGAAGATGGTATGTTGAAAGTGGAATTATTCTATAATCCACCAGAAAACAAAAAAGCGAAAGTTATAAAGATAGGTTAAATCCAATCTTTTAATTCTTCACCCATCACTTCTGATGCAATATTGATTTTTTTGCGGAGAGCTTTAACGATTTTATTATCGACTGTATCTTCCGCAATTAAATCAATATAAGTAACAGGTTTCTTTTGACCTATTCTATGTATTCTGTCTTGGGATTGTAGTCTTTTCTCTAGATCATAACCATTAGAATAATAAATCATGTTCGACGCTGCAGTAAGCGTGATTCCATAACCACCTGTAGCTGGTGTACCTACAAAGTATTTAACTGCATCATCGTTTTGAAATTTTTCTATATTGTTTTGTCTTATATCTTTAGGTGTTAATCCATAATAATCAACCACTGATCCCGGACCATGGACCTTTTGGATTTCCTTTATTATTTTTTTAACATCATATTGATAGTGAGCCCATATAACAACCTTGCCTTCTATCTCATCTAAAACATTCATTAATTCATCTAATCTATTATTCTTTATATCTTGTACTGAACCATCATCTGCAGTGAAATGACCGCATGTAATTTGATGCAATCTCATTATTTGAGTAAGAGCAGTTTTAGTTGTAACAACTTTTCCGTTTAACATGGCAAGTGCCATCTTTTTCATTTGAGCATATAGCTCTTTTTGTTCTTTACTTAATTCAATTACTCTTTTCATAAAAGTTTTTTCAGGAAGATCTAAACAATCTTCCTTTAAAACTCTATAAGAAAACGGTTTTAATTTCTCTGCGAGTTCATCAAGATGTCGAAATCTGGCCACAATTTGAACACTTCTTCCATAGAAGTTAGCTGTTTTCATTTCAGCATACCTGTTTCTAAATGCATAGTAAGACGCAAAGTCTAAACAATAAGGATCTAAAAATTCACATTGACTATATAAATCTAATGGGTTTTTAGTAACAGGAGAACCAGTCATAATTCTTCTATACTTAGCAAGTTTAGAAAGTCTTAAAATATTTTTAGTTCTTTTTGCTTTAGGATTTTTAATAGTAGTACTTTCATCTATTGCCATTAAAGTTCTATGTGATGATAAAAATTTAGATGCAAAATCTACACCTTTTTGAGTACTTAAAGCTTCAACATTCATAATTAAAATATGTAGAGCTGTTTCTATCTCAAACAAAGATTTTAATTTTTCTTGTTGTTTTTTAGATATATTTGGCTGCCATAAAATGGTCACATTTTCGACATGATCGACTAAATGTGCTGGTAATTCTTGCTTATACCACGTACCTACTACACCTTTTGGTGCTATAATTAAAGCACCATCAATTTTTCCATTGTCATAAAGCATAGACATATTATCTATAAGAACTTTTGTTTTACCAGTTCCCATTTCCATAAAATATGCATAGACTTCTTTATTCCAAGAAATCTCAAGAGCATCAAGTTGATGCTTATAAGGTTTTGTTTTAAATTTATAATTCATAATTTTTTCTTTCTGTAGTCTTGACATTATATTAAAAAAATATATAAGTCAATAGTAATGAAAGCAGAAAATACAGTTTATGTTATTCAAGAAATTGCAGGTACCAGAGTTGGTCGACCTAAAATAAATATATTAGGTGCATCTGAATATGGTGAATTTAAATTTTTACTTCCAGAACTTTCACAAATAATTTTTTCTCCTGGTCCACTTATATTTAAGTTAAGACAAGGATTAAAAAATTTTAGTGAAAAAGATTATTTACTTTTAACTGGAGATCCAGCAATCATTGGGGTTGCATGTTCAATTGTTAGTGATATAACAAATGGAAAATATAAATTATTAAAATGGGATCAACAAGAAAGAAAATATTATCCAATAACAATTAACTTATATGAAAAAGGAAAGATAGAATAATGTCAATAGATTTTGAAAAAGACCAAGAAGAAGTTCTAACTAGAACTAAGGATATAAAATCTTTATCAGATCAAGTCCTAAAACTTAGGGACTTGGAAGCAGAAGTAAAGTCTGATGAAGAAAGAATAAAGACAAAACAAAAAGAGATTGCAAGAATTTCAGAAGATGTAATTCCAACTATGTTATCAGAGATGGGATTATCTCAATTGAAGTTAGCTGATGGTTCATCAGTTGACGTTAAACCTTTCTATAATGCAAGTATCTCTGTTGCAAACAGAGAGAAAGCTTATAAATGGCTTCGGGACAATGGCCTAGGTGACATTATTAAAAATGATGTGACCGTTTCCTTTGGACGTAACGAAGATAACAAGGCGGTAGATTATGCTAACCTTGCGAAGAGTCAGGGGTTCGAACCAACACAAAAGTTGAAGGTAGAACCCATGACTTTAAAAGCGCTAGTCCGTGAGCGTATTGAGGCAGGTAAACAAATGCCAATGGATATTTTTAACGTGTACGTAGGAAACCGTACCAAATTAACAAAGAAACAATAACTATGAACAACGAAGCAAAAAACGAGCAAAATGCGGTTATCCCAAAGATAAACGCTAAGCTTCCATCAGCTACATTATTTGAAGATGATGCGAACGCTGGCTTTCAGTC
>VTLG01002449.1_pt1 | contig 30783 bp, 43 predicted proteins | sample 4694571 | NCBI WGS metagenome assembly VTLG01 (sample SAMN12604809, study PRJNA352737) | marine metagenome | biome: ENVO:00000447; feature: ENVO:00000209|ENVO:00000569|ENVO:01000036; material: ENVO:00002151; isolation source: viral sequences binned using virsorter ...
TGGATGCCAACGCGCGAGGCGTGGGTGAAAGCCTTCCTTTCGTTGAAGCCTGATAATCTTGTAATAAGATTTTCTGCTCCGATGGTGAATACTTCAGCTCCCAGCACGTGGCCTGCAACCTCTACAGTTGTTACTACCGGCTCGACATGCCCGGCCCCAAAACAGGGTAACGAGTGTAGAGATTGCAGGGCGTGTTGGGATCCTGAAGTTAAGAATGTAGCGTATGGCCAGCACTAAGAAGCGCGCAACTGATCCTAATTTTTCAGTGGATGTATCAGCCCTGCATAACCAGAACACTCAGCATTTTGTCCAGAGCGCCAAGCAGCAAGCTGCAAGCGTCAAGCGCCAAGCTCCGAAAGCCACAAGCAGCAAGCTGCAAGCGACGAGCGGCAAGCTGCAAGCTTCAAGCCGCAAGCTGCAAGCTCCCGAATAACTTTTCCCTCGTAAAGTTTCCAGTCTCTAGTAGCGAGAGACTTTACCAAGATAAATGTGTTCTTTGGATGTTGCACATGAAACGCAATTTGATGTGGTGAGAAGCGTATTTTATTACCCTTCGTTACTTTCAGCTCAACTGTAAAAAAGTGTTGGTGTTTATTGTATCCAAGCACATCAGGAAGCCCTGGAACTGCCAAATTTTCAATACGATTCCAACATATTGTTGGCGTATTTTTCTTCAAATCTAGCCACAATTTTCTCTCAGGTTTCAACGTAACTACAGCTTTTTAACTACCTTACCCATATGCCATTGTGTTGGTTCTATGGTGATAGCAAGACGATGTGTTTCTCTTACACCAATCAACTTATTTTCCAAAAGCTGAATGCCTTTAACATCGTAAAACTCTCCGTTGGGTAATACAACTTGCACCCTTGCATTCTGTGCTACTTCACCCTGCATAAATTTATCTAGTGCCTGTCTTAATAACTTTCCTTGCATAATTTCGTGGGGCAGATTCAGTCTCCCTAGCCTGCCCCTAATAACTCTGTCGACACTTGCTTTATACGTTATATTACCTTATATGTCAATTATGGGATTACCAAAGAAACTTACAGAAATGCAAATCAAATTTGCTCAACTGCTTGTAACAAACGAAGGCAGAAAGACACCTACAGAGTGTGCTATCGAAGCTGGATACAACAAAGACAGAGCAACTATTACCGCATCAGAACTACAATCACCGAAGAAGTATCCTTTGGTTGTTAAATACATTGGTGAGATTAGAGATGAATACAACAAGAAGTATGAAGTAGATTATAGCAGACACATAGCTGAATTAGGTAAGATTAGACAAGCAGCATTAAACAAAGGTGCATGGTCAGCAGCTGTAAATGCAGAAGTAGCTAGAGGTAAAGCAGCTGGGCTTTACATCGAACAAAAAATTATTCGTACTGGTAAACTCGAGGATTTAACTGCTGAAGAACTTGAGAGTCGTATGAAGACAATAATAGATGAGTACTCTCCGATTCTTGAGGGTGTTGATGAAAAAGAACTAAAAGCACAAGTGCTATCAAAACCAAAATCTCATAAAGATTCATAATTTAATCTTCTCCATCTCTACTATACAACCCATTGGAAATATGTTTGTGTCACTAAATACTTCATCTGTTGTGTCGTAAGAACTAAATGTAATCAAGAACTTATTTGTCTTTTTAAAGACATACGCTTGTGTAATCATCTTTGAGATAGGTAGTTTGTCCATCTCTTCTTTTGATTTATGTCCTGCATCGCCGGTGATGTCTAACCACTTAATTGTATAGAAGTAATACTTCTTCTTGTTTATCAATGCATGCTTATATCTCTTCTTCCTTCTCATTCTACGTTTCTACATTATACACATAAATTTATCAATTAAGGAGTCGTCTCACTGATTTGAGAAAAAAAAATGTAGAAATGTAGAAAAACATACTATTAGTCAATGATACCAACACTTCTAGCTTCTACATTTTGGTTACATTTTACACACTTTTGAAGCACTTGCTTAAATAAGCCTTATTTGACGCCAATCTCTGGTTACATTTTTGTGCGTCAGAAGTGTACAATTTAACAATATTTCAGCCTCTCGCCCCTCGATTCTCGCCTCTAAGTTGTCCAGACACCAGCAGCGGGAATCAAAAATGTAACTTTTCTACACTTTTGTTTTATAATATTCACTTAGTCTCCAGAGCCATTTCCATTTGTACTGCCTAAATCTTGACCCATTTAGGACAAACTGTTGATAAAATAAATCGGGTGTACACATCATGATCACGCATTGTTCGATATTAGTACCATAAATACAATCATGCGCTGTAGCATAAGCAACACCTTGATAGTAATAATCTTCTATCCACTCTTCTCTCTTCGGCTTGTTCGATTGTTTAAAGTCAATAATACTGTCCCTTCCTTGATACACACCTACGAGATCCGTTTGTCCCGCGTACAGTCCTGGGTAAGATAAAACCACTTCAGAGCCCCATATTTCATCAAGATTATTAAAACCCTTGTCGATGATCACAGCAGCCATTCGATGCGCTCCCTGACCCGTCTCTGTCATGTCTAGGATGTTGTTTCCGTTGACGTGATGTTCGATAATACTATGCATTGCAGAACCTCTTGCAGCTGCCTCATTCTTGACACGATTTGCCTCATTTTTGCCTTTTTTAGCTATCCACTTAGCCAAAGACTCTCGCTTCTCGATACTCTGTGTTTGACCCAGAATGGTCGTTACAGACGGTAGCTTCTCGTCGCCCACTTCATAGATTCTTTTACCATCTACACTAGATCGTACAGACTTCGGATATTTAAATCGTTTATTCCACTTCATCGTCCCAGCCTTTAAAGAATCTCTCACAATGTCTTAGATACTCTTCTTCAGACTGCTCTTCATATCTAGGTCTATCTCTCTCGTGTAGATCTTCTTTCTTCTCTTCTATTTGTTTTTTAAATTTTATCTTATGTTTAATTGCCATCTTGGTTTTTTAAATCTCTCATCAAATGTTTACAGTATTCTTCGTCTTCGTTTACCCAAATAGGTGCTTTCTTTCTATCATACTTCTTTTTATTTTTCATCACTTTAGATCTATATTTATTCGTTCTAAGTTCCTTTGCCACTGGATTTTTTATCATAATGATCTACTATTTTTTGTAGCACTTCTCTTTTAGTTTTAGCATAAGGTAAAAACATTCTTGCTACTTTGTTCGCACCTCTAAATGATGTAGACCAACGCCACTGTGGTTTACGCCCTGGCCTGACCGTTCTAGGCCCCCACCAACCTATATCCAGTGTATCATAAATATATTTAATTGTCTCTTTATCTGTCATGGCTACATCTAATCTTATGCGCCAACACTTCATAGGGTTAGGTCTATTCTTTCTTTTCTCAACGTACTGTTTATACATTACAGATCCTTCACCATCAAACAGACCTGCTAGATATGCTATGTTATTTGATAACACTTATTCTACCTTGCTTGTCTCTAACTCTATCAGGCCATCTTAAATCGATATCGTCTCTACTACCATCTTTGTGTAGTATAATAATACGATGTCCGTGCTTGGTGTCTCTTACCCAAAATCTTTCATAGTTTGGGCAAAATCTATAACTGTCTCCTTTTCTCATGCTACCTCCTTCTTGTTTTTAAGATACTCTGGTGCGAAGTTTGCTAGATTATTTAAAGGTGCAGAGTCATGCACATTACCTGATACACTAATACGTGTGCAGTCTGATTTAAATGGACTTACCCAATGTTTTAACCACGCAGGAAATATAAACATATCTAGTTCTTCAGGGAAGTATGACATGTAAGTTACACAATCTCTTGTGCCATCACCATACAAAAACTGTATGCCACCTGGGCCACAGCTTTTACCTTTGTATGCAGCGTTTTCTTTTTTTAATTCTTCAGGTATTTTTAAATAGATAACAAACGACAGCTTGCCATCATGATCGTGCGGTGGATTAAACTCATTCTGTTTCTGATAATTAATCCAAAGAGCAGATAAAACATAGTGTGGTTTTATATCATGTTTTTTATTAATATGTCTTTCAAAGGCTTGATCATACACACCAAAATATGCACTTAACCAAGGCAGCATTTTAGCTTGTGCTTCTTCACTGTATGCTGTTTCTACATCTATCTGTCCAGCTAGTTTACTTCTAAAGTCAACATCATTAAACTTAGCTTCGTCTAATAATTGTTTACCATACTCAGGTTTTATCTTAAACTTTGTAACACAAGGTCCCCAGTTAAAAGTTTGTATTTTTATTTGTTCAGCCATTTATATGTCTCCTTTGTTTCTAAACTGATTTACTGCATCATTTTCTAATTTTTTTATTTTATCTCTAAGTTCTATTATTTCTCTTTCTATCTTTTCGTTGTGTTCATGTAGCTTCGCGTTCCTAAATTCTAGAACACGTATTTGTTCTTTGGCACAATCTAAATCACTCATTGTCATTTAGATACTCCAAACGTTATTCTAGCTATTGCAGATCTAGGGTCATACTCAAAGTCACCCCAATTTATTTTACTGCAACTTGTCAATGTTAAGACCACTATAATCATAATTAAAGTCTTCATCTTCTATCTCCCCCGCTGATTCGCATTTTGCACATTGTATTGTTACTTTCTCTCTTTCTGATTGGTCTTTCCAAATTCTTCGATAACCATTACCCATACAAGCATCACAAATTTTACGTACCATAATTTGGCACCTCTTTATTAATTTTACCTTTTGCTTTTCTATATATGTAAGCAGGATCATAACCTGCGTAGATGCATACTTGAATAAAGTCTCTGTTTCCTAAGTCAACCCATTCAAGAGCTGATCTCATCTCTCCGTAAGTTAAAGGCAGAGCTTGTGCTTTCTTTGAACATGCCTCATAAACTCCTTGAGATAAAACTGCTTTCCAAAGTTTTTGCTCTGGTGTTAGTTTACGTTCTAAGAAAATACCGCTATTTGCTAATTCTGCCATTTAACTTTCTCGCTTTCTCGTTCACTAATGTTTTTACAACTTGACTACGACTTAGTTTAACATCTTGTGCTAACTTTGTTTGTAGTTTTGTTATGGTCGCATACGTGTCATTATCGACCGTTATGTTTTTATACTTGCTAAAATCTGTCATAGCTTGTAACCTTTCTTTTATTATTTATATTGTTATCAATATAGGACATTAACTCAAAATATACAAGGGGTCAAATGAAATTTTTATTAATAATGCAGGTGTGTTCGGCGCTCCACATGTCCTGTATGAATGAAATGCCTGCAGGCGAATATAAGACCCATTTTGACTGTGCAACCGCAGGTTACCTAAATGCCATGGGTTTGATGAGAGAATTAGGCGAAGGTACGGTTAATGAAAAACTGATTACTGTACAATTTAAATGTAAAACTTTTGATCAAGTTTAGAATAATTCTAAACTATTGTGGTGGTTCATCACTACATACATATCCAATAACCTGTTTACCTTTGTATTCGTGATAATATAAACTACTAAACATCTTTCTTTTTTTTCTTTCTAAGACTCTTACATTTGATTCGTACCAAGACTCACAACTTTGTTTTGATACTATTTCAAAAGACTCCTGTTTAATATCGCCCAGTGTTGTTAAATATAACAACGTTATGATTGTAACTTTCTCAAACATTAGCGCCCTTGGCCCCTATACTTCTTACGATAGGGTTTACGTTTACTATAACTTTTTGCGTGTTGACCTGGACGTTTTTTAGGAGTTCGTTTGTGGTAATTGTTTACCCCAAACATGGGTTTTTTCTTAGCCATCTTGCTCTTCGTTCTCTTCGTTTAGTCTCATTCTTTGAACAAAAGCTTTGTCCTTGTCGTCTAATTTTAAATATTTAATAGATCCATTAACATACTGTCTAGTTTCTTCGCCACAGTGTGTACACTTATAATAGTCAGTTACAATAGCAACTAACAAAGTATCTTCATCACAGTGTGGACAAATGCCATGAACAGTATCAATGTAACCTATTCTAACCATGGTGTGTATACTACTTTACCATCAACTCTTTGTGCTCTTAGTGATTGATTTCTGTTTTGATCAGTTGAATAACTACAATGAATCCAACCTGAAGTAGGTTCGTTATCTCGGTAAAATTCTAAGATGAGCTGGTCGTAATCAAGTTCATTCTTGATGTACAAAGCTAATTCTCTGTTGTCTACACCAGGTATTTCAAAATCTGCTGCAGCTGCATTATCATCAGCTACGTGTTGACTGTTTACGCTAGATCCTATTTCTACACACAGCTGTGCACATCGAAATCCAGACGATATGATTAGTGGTTTATCAAAATGTGATCTAACTGGCTGTAATATATTTGTAGCCAATGCTTTAAGATTCTCAATTTGTGCAGGATTAGGATTATTATTAATACCTTTTCGTTCCGCAACTTGAGACTTAGTTAACTCATCAAGAGTTATGTTAGCTGTAAGTTTCATAATTTATCGTTATCGTTTAACCCTACATATATTACTACACAAAGCAATATAAAAGCTATGATAGTATTTACTGGTATAAATGGCTCCATTATTCAGATATCCCCATTAACCATAACATAATAAAAATGTAACAGATTGGTTCCATTATGGTAATATTTTAACGATTTTCTTTCTATCCATGTATATCTCTGTTTGAGCTTTTACTTTTTTACAAGAGAATACGACTCTCTCAGGATTCACCTCGTTCTGCGCGATACGCTTTGATTTTAAACAATCGCTGAGGTTGTTTTTGTATACATGTTCTATCATATTTCCGTTTAAAGTTAATATAAGTGCGAATACAGTTTCTATCATTGATGTTTACCACTTCCGTTTCTAATTATTTTCTCCACATCTTCAGTTAACTTCTCTGTTCTTTTCTTTAAAAATTCTATGTTAACTGCGTTGTTTCTCATACCTTTAATTTCTTCTTCTACATCCTCTAATAAACCACTAACGTGTTCTACTATCATAAAAAGCTCTGCTTCTCCAGCTGATTGTCCTAACTCGCCTCTTGGATATTTAATTCTAAACTCTGAGTTTTGGTCTAAATCTTTTTGCATCAACTCTATCTTTGTTGAGTGTTGGTTAAGCGTTTCGTGTAGGCCAAAATAAGCCCAGGTCCCGATGGCAACCATCGTGATCAAACTAGCAACCGTTTTCATCGGCATCTGTACGGCAGCGGACTCAGAAATTTTTAGGGCCATAAATTACCTGTTGAATCTAGACACGATCCAGTTCCAGCCAGCTTTTATTTTGTCCCAAACTTTGCAACAAACTGCTTTACATTTATTAATCATGTTTTTTCTCCTCAATTTCGTAAAAGAAGTTATCCGTATCTTCGGTCTTCCATTTACTTGTATTTTCTACGTTCCATTCAGATGTTTGCACTTTCCAGTCTGGAATATTATCTTTCACAGTGAAGGATGGTATATCCCATATACATCTATTGTTTGGTTGTGCTGCATAGTTCCCATCGTCGAGAGCTATGATGTGAGCACATTTATGCTCGTGCGGTATCTCTGAATGATCCGTATCTAATATATTACTTTCAGGGTGAGCAAAGTCAACGGTAAATAAATACTTACCAGGGTGCCATTTCTTATCTTTTCCTATGTATTTACCAGCTTGTGCTTCTAGGATATCCCAAGTATGCACAGAAGGATAATAACTGAAACAATTCCAAAGCTGAAGCTCGTCCAATCTACGCCTAGGTACATCGGTAGGTTTGAAGCCACGTTGGATAAAAGCTGTAATAGGTAGCCTGTAAAAAATTGCACCGTTCTCCATAATCGCGTGAAAAAGAAGAGACTTGCCCGTAATGGAACTAATACCAAAGATAATGCAATCCTCAACTTCACCATGATGACTCTTAAGATCATAGAGATACTCTCTCCTTATCTGAGCGTATTCCACAGGAATGTTTGCGTTTAAATATGCCATAATTTTTACCCATTAATCTCACCCCAGTTGTCCCCAGATTCATAGTCAACTTTATTAGGAACAGCTAGACTAACAGCATTCTCCATGATTTCAATTATTTTTTTGGCCTGCTGTTCAGATTCTACAGATATATCTAACTCATCATGTATTTGTATATGTGGTACAATACCCTCGTTATATAAATCAACCATAGCTTTCTTTGTCATATCTGCTGCAGATCCTTGTATTAATTTATTTAATGCTTTGTACGTAAATGCTCTACGTATATGCTCTAATCGATATGTTGATACTGCTTCGTTAAAATCCATGGGTTTGTGCATACCAAAAGCTTTTGGTTCCCATTTATTAAATCTACATCTACGGCCTAACAAAGTTCCAATAGATCCAGATACTTGTGCAAGTGTTGATGTAGAGTTCATCAACTCTCTAACAAAAGGCACGTTCTCGTGATATTGATTGAATAGATCTTCCGCTTCTTCTTTTGTACTCAATCCTAACTCTGCTTGTAATTTTGCTTTGCCCATACCATAGAACAATCCTAAATTAATTGTCTTTGCCTGTGTTCTAGATATGTTTGCCATGTCAGCTACAGTTTGGTGAAAGTCTACATCGTTGTTATTAAATTTATCTACAATCTCCTTTACAGAGGGTTGAAAGCATATTGGTTCAGTGCTGGCTGCATAGTGCACAACTAGTCTTGGTTCTTGTTGACTGTAATCAAAACAACCCCACTTGTGTCCTTCTTCTGGTAAAAACAAAGAACGAATCATGGGACCTAAATCTTTATTTCTTGCAGGTATTTGTTGTAAGTTTGGATTTGAATAGCTAAATCTACCGGTAACAGTGCCACCTTGATCAGATCTTATTGGGTTTATATCCGCATGTATTCTACCTCTAAAGTTATGTTTTAGTATCGTGTCTATAAAAGTTGTGTGTGCCTTGTTTATCTCTCTTGCTTTTGCTATACTTTTAACTACAGGATTATCATGTGTGGAAAGGAAATTTTTTGTAAATGAAGGTGACTGCGTTTTCTCGGTTTTGGCGTAGGTTAAGGAAAGTTTGTCAAACACTTTGGCAATCGATCTTGCTGCCCATATTTGAACATCTATTCCTGTTTCTTTTTTTACTTGCAATAGGATTGATTCTTCCTGTGATAATAACTGCTTCTTCAATTTATGAGCACGTTCGACATCGACACACACCCCTTTAAATTTCATATCGATTAAACACGGAAACAACTGGGATTCTAAATCAAATATTTCTACAAGATTTTTTGCTTGTATTTCTGTAGATAATCTTTTGAATAATTCTAATGTAAGATATGCATCTTGTTCTGCATAACTACCGACATACATAGCAGGTAATTTATATAACTCTGCCTTTGGATCTATACCCCATGCTTCTGCAGCTTCTTTCAGAGATTTTTCATCTTTTGTTTTTCTTAGATAATCATACGATATACTGTTTAATGTATACCAAAGTCTGTTCTCATCTATTAAAGATGCCATCAACATGGTATCCATGATGTGACCATTTATAGGTATACCATACGCTCTGATCCAACATACGTCGTACATTGCATTGTGAAATATTTTGTAAGAGTCTGTTGCACAAACTTTTTTAAACCACTCTAAAACAATTCTTCTATCTAAATTACCACCACCTTCGTGTGCAATAGGGTAGTAGCCTTTCCATCCTTCTGTTGCCACAGCTATGCCAACAATCTCTCCATGTCCTTGTATAGCGCCAGATCCTTTTGATCTTAGGTTAGGATCTTTTGTTTCTAAGTCGATTGCAATATATTTTTCTCCTGACAGATCAGGAAAACTATCTGGACAATCCCATTCAGTTTGAACTGTAAACATTATTTCTTTTTATCTTTTAATTTTAGTATTTCTAATTCACAATAATGAATTATCTTTTCTAAATCTTCTATCTTATTTTTAGATAAATATCTACATACATATTTCACAACACAGCCCTGGAAGAACGAGAGATTATTTTTTGAAATAAACTCGTACGGCTGAATGTGAAAATTTTTATAATGGTTCCCACCTACCTGCCTTGATTGTGGAAATGCTTTGGCCATGTCATCTTCGCTTGTCATACTATTGGTGCTCCTATGTTATATTGATATTCGTAATACTGGCTGCATACGAATAGATTTTCTTTTGCTCTTGTTACTCCTACATACCACGTACGGTGCTCTGGATCTGGATTGTTTCTAGATGAATCATAGATAATCTTTTCAGTGTCTGTAAACAAAGCCACATTATCTGCCTCATCTCCTTTTGCTCCGTGTATTGTAGATAGTCTTATTCTAGCTGGCTTCATCAAAGTATCACCAGACTCTAATAATTTTTTTATGTATAGTTTGCTTTGTTCTGGAAAGTTAAGTATCTCCCAGCTGCCCGACGCTAGCAACCCGTGGTGCTCTCTCAATCCTTCTAAGTTTATTGAGTCAACACCTTTCAATGTTTTACCGCCAGCAAATCCTCTCTTGATATGTCCTTTCTTTACAAGAAGAAAGTCCCAAAGATCACCTACATCCTCTTCACTTACAAATCCTCCTTCATTCAGACGTTTCCAAACTCTGTATGCATTTAACATTTTAGGTGGTAGTAGCTGTTGTGCTTTAGATTCAAATCTTAAATTCATTCTGTATAAGTGATCACGTAATGGTTCTAACATTTTATTTGTTCGAGTCAATACTAACCAGTGATCTTGATGTAAAGGTAGTTCCGTAAAACGTGCATTCATATCTACAGATCCCTCTCTGTCTGCCGGCAGCCATTCTTTTTCTAGACGTTGACCCATGTGTGGAAAGATACTTGTTGCTAACCTATGCACAGCTCTTGGAACTCTGACAGATTGTATCTGTGGATCAAACGTACCTTTTAGATCTATAAATATTTTTGCTGAAGCCCCTTGGAAATTAAAGATGGTTTGATCATCATCCCCTGCAATGTATGAACGAGCACACTTACTTTCTATGTAAAAGAACATGTCCCATTGCAGAGGACTCAGATCTTGGGCTTCATCGAGGAAAACACATTGTAGTGGTGGACAACGGTCCTCCTCGACAAACTTGGAAATCATATCAGAGAACTCAACCATGTGTGTGCTCTCTTTGTATGTTTTTAAATCTTCAGCTATTTGTTCTGTCAACCATATGTCTACGGTGTATTGTAAATCTAAATACATGGCAGCTTCTTCAATAGTCGTCTTTTTATTTCTAGCTAATTCTATAATACGCATGTGTGGGTTTTGATGTTCTACGTGCCCATTAACACTTATTCTTGATTCAAAATTAAGATTAGAACAGATTCTAGAAAAGTTTTTAAAACCTTTCCATTTATCTCCCGTAAGTAGTTGTGTCTTTGTATTGATATTAGATTCTCTGGTGCCCATAGAATGCATTGTGCTTACATATACTTTACTATTTTTTATTCTTTCTTTAGCTACCTTGGCTGCTACATTACTAAAAGCTATGTATGCGATTTTGCTAGGATCAGTGCCCTGTTTTAATTCTTTATCTAGATAATTCATAAGTGTATGTGTCTTACCTGTGCCCGGAGGTCCTGGTATAATTATTCTATGCAAAAGGTGGCTCCTTCATTTTATCTTTTCTTGTGTTGGGTTTATCTAGTTTGACTGTAGGTAACGACATATATCTTGTACTCTTACCTTCTATCTTGCCTGTAATTTCTTCTGCATCAAACAATGTTTCTAACATCCTTGCTGTCTTTTGTTTCTGATATTTCTTTGTATCCCAGATCTTTGTTCTAACCACATACTTCCAAAAGTCTTTGAATTTAAAATAACTTACACCATCTTCTGTGTATGACAGTCCACGTAATACATCTTTCCAATCTTTGCCTGGTATTTTATTTATGTATTCTCCTAATAATTCTTTTAGTTGTACATCTATCTTTGTAGACTCTGGAGCTTCGATAGGTATTGTGTCTTTCAATAATTTATTTATCAGCTTTCTCCATACTAGTTTTGCAATAGGAGGCATAGCTTGATTGATTTGTTCTAAACATTTAAGAGAGAATCTATCTGGTTCATGTAAGTCTTGTGATTCTACTTCTACAACTTCTTCACCTACAGTCACATAATACAATGGTGGATCAGAGTCATACTTCTGTATTTCTTTTATTTCTACTTCAGGAACACCATCACCCACACCATATTCTTGCATGACACATTTTTTAGAATTACAATAAGATGCAATAGGTTCATCTTTACATTTGTAATTATAATCTTTGCCATCAATAGATTTAATTAATGTATCTATTTCTTTTTTATCTAATGGTGGTTCACAATAAGAATCATTGTATTTAAATATTTCTATTTGCCATTTGTCAGGAAATCTTTTTTTACAATACACACCAAAGTTATACATTGCATTGTTTCTTTGGCCGTTGGGTATTCCTTGTTTAGCGAGTGTAACCAAACATGGTGGCGCACCTTTGAGTAGATTGTCAACAACTTTTTCTTCTTGTATGGTTAATTTTGATAGTTGATCTTCTGTAAGTTTTACTTTACTATGCGCTTCAAAAAATTGAATTAGATCCATAGCTGAACCATCATCTTTAATTGCATATCTCGTAGACAACAAAGCATTGTGATAAGGTAGATTTAAAAAACTACCCGTGCCACCTTTGCTCATGTCTACTTTATTTTGTTTTGGAAATATTTCTGCGTTGGCATAACCTAGTTTAGCTGCCATCTCTTTTAGTTTGCCTCTGAATAATGCTGCAGGCACAAATGTATCTGTAAATAAAAATACGTGTGCACCACCAGATTTGGATCTACACACTAATAATGGAAACTTGTATTCTCTTATCTTACTAATTAATTGTTTGTGATCAAAACCTTGATACACATCTATGTCTATACAGGACCATTTACATTTATTCTGTTCGTTTATGGGTATGATACCAAGAGCAGGATCCTTACCTGTCAAATGATCAAAGAACATTTGTTTGGTAGGTCTTTGTTTTATTATAAAAGATTTTGTTTTGTGCTTACCTCTTTCATCAAACTCATCTGTCTTTCTAGTTTGACCGTATGCACTATACGAACCTTCAAATATATTTATAAATTTATCTACGTCTGTCATCACCACTATGCTTTTGGGGTGTGGAGTTATGGATCACACCCCAAAACTTGTTATGCCTTGTTTTTGATGCCTTCGTAGAACTTCTTCGCTCGTTCGTACATATTAGCATCTTCTAACATTCCAACTTTTTCTACGTTGTAGCCGTACCATTGATTACCTTTTCCTGTATTTAATACAGAAGATAATTTATAAATGTGACTAAACGATGGTGGTGTGTATGGTCCATCTTTTCCATCTAAACTAATAGACTTCATCATGGAGTTCCATTTTCTGCTTACTTTACCTTGAGATGAACTCATAGATATCATTGCAGTTTCAGAACCTTTGTCACCCACAATAATTACAAAGTGTTGACCGACAGTTAAAATGTAATTACCATTTTGTAATCTGTCTTTACCATCAGGGCCTTTTGTAGTTTTGTCTAGAATATCCGAAGTATCAGGATAAATCATTTCAGGTCTACCTGAACCTGTTCCATAATCTGCCCATTCTTGGTATTCTAATTTATAATGACATGGAATGACTTGTATTCCTTTGTCACCATCATATAACTGTTTCGTAACAGTGTTTAAAAACATACCAGGTTCTGCACCCTCTACGTAATTTTGATTACGCTTCTGTGCCTCCGCTGATCCGTTCTGTAATAGTTTTAAGATAGGTGGAGCCAGACTTTCTGTCTTCACATTCTCAAAACCTTTCTGTGCATCTGCCTCAAATAAACCTGCAGATGGTAGGTTTGTCTTTTTAGTAGTTACTTGTTTCTCGCTACTCATTTCTAGTTTCTCCTTGTTATTTTTGTTTGGTTACCTTCAAACGGTTTAAATAGCTCAGTCGGAACATCTTGACCATTTTCAAGACGCTCCCTCACTAGAGCTTTTAGAGTCATAGGGTTTACACCAATCTTTTGAACTGGCTCAAACCCTTGACCCTTTGCAAGGTCCGCATACGCGGCCGCCTTGTTGTCTTCGCCACGACCAAAGGTAACGGTAATGTCATTTTTAATAACATCACCTAGACCGTTGTTACGAAGCCATGTAAAAGCTGCTTCCTGTTGATCTTTTGGAATAGAGGCACCGTAGATTTTTTTGATCTCTACCGCTTCGCCATCTTTCAGCTTTAATTTTGTAATTTGCATCTCATCCATCATAGCTGGTATTTCAATGCTAGAAACTGCTTTTGCTTTCTCTTTTAATTTTTTAAGAGACTCTTCTGCATTTGCAATCTCATCTTCTAAATCTTTTAGTTCTAAAACTTTGTCTGACAATCGTTTAGCGGAATCTATCTGCTCAACAGATTGCATTCTATCTTTTTCAAAATCAATTTTTGTCATAACTTTCTCGGTTTCTTATATATAGGTTTATAATATATATGTCAACCCTTAGAATATAAATTTATTTCAACAGGGTAATATTTTCTTTCTTGTTTATCCCATTTTAATAAGTTGTATTTTCCGTTCGTAATATCTGATACTATAGAACAGGCCACACCAATTATGGCAGGATCGCCTGTAAGTAGTAAATAATCCCTAATAGTATATTCTTTTAATTTTTGTCTAAGTGTAGTGATGACATAATTTGGACTTAATATAATCTGTGAGTTTTCTGGTAGTAATACTCGTAAGTTACCAAATTGTGTTGCTCCTATAATATTAATTTTAGGTGTACCAACTTTAGTGCCTGGTATATCTTGTATTACATATACTATAGATTGTTTATCTGTATGTTTTATTTTGTCGTAATCTACCATAAATACTTTCTTGACATTTAATATCACATAATATATATGCTTCCAATAGAAAGTTAAAATATATTATGCATTACAAATATAAAAGCAAGCCTTTTGCTCATCAAAAGAAAGCCCTTGAAATGTCATGGGATAAAGAAGTTTTTGCGTATTTTATGGAGATGGGTACAGGTAAATCAAAGGTATTAATTGACAATATTGCCATGCTTTATAACGCTGGTAAAATTAATGGAGCTTTAATTGTTGCACCAAAAGGTGTTTATAAGAACTGGTTTGACTCTGAAATACCTAATCACATGCCTGATTATATAGAAAAGAAAGTAGGTTTATGGAGAACTAAACCTGATGCGCCAGACTTAAAACCTTTATTTTCTGTAGGTGCAGAGCTTCATATATTGATTATGAATGTAGAAGCATTCTCTACTAAAAAAGGTATGCAGTTTGCAGAGAAGTTTTTATCTAGCCATAACGCGTTGATGGGTGTTGATGAGTCCACAACTATAAAAAACCCTGCAGCTAAACGTACTAAAAATATAGTTTCTTTAAGACCACTTACAAAATATAGAAGAATACTTACTGGTTCACCAGTTACAAAATCACCTTTAGATCTATTTACACAATGTTATTTCTTAGATCCTTATCTATTAGATCAGTCATCATATTATGTATTTAGAACTAGATATGCTGTGTGTAGAAAAATAAATGTATCAGGTAGACAAGTTGAGATTGTGGTTGGATATAGAAATCTAGCAGAACTATCAGAAAAACTAAAACCTTTTTCATATCGTGTATTAAAAGATGATTGTCTAGATCTACCTAAAAAAACATTTATGAAAAGAACAGTAGAACTTACAGATGAACAAAAGAAAGTATATAAACAAATGAAACAAGAGGCCATTGCATTCTTAAATGGTAAAATGGTTACATCTGCAACTGTAATTACACAGCTTATGAGGTTACATCAAATAACTTGTGGTCATTTTAAATCAAATGATGGCACAGTGCAGGATCTTAAAAACAATCGTGTTTCAGAACTGATGGACATACTAGAAGAAGTAGAAGGTAAAGCTGTAATATGGGCCCATTACAGACATGATATAGAAAAAATTGTAGAGGCTATATCAAAAAAATATGGCGAAAATACGGTAGTAACTTACTACGGTGATACAACTACAGATGATAGACAAAAAGCAATTAAAAAAATACAAGACAAAGATTCACCTGTTAGATTTATAATTGGTACACCACAGACAGGTGGTTATGGTATTACACTTACAGGTGCATCAACAATGATATATTATTCTAATGGTTATGATCTTGAGAAGAGACAACAATCAGAAGCTAGAATAGATCGTATTGGTCAAGAAAAACCTATGACGTATATTGATATCATGGCTGAAGATACTATTGATGATAAGATTGTAAAATCACTACGTAACAAAGTTAATATTGCTACAGAAATAATGGGTGAAGAGCTGAAAGCTTGGATTTAATTTATAAATAAATTAAATAATCCTACTAAAGTGAGTATAGTAGTGAAAGCACCACCGATAATCCAATAGATTACAGTGTCTGTTTTTCTTTCTAATTTACTTAAGTCTTGATGTAGATGATCTATTTGTTTTTTAAATCCTGTTACATATCCATAGAGAGATACTAAATGTTCGCCAGTTGTCTTTGGTGGTTTTCCGTTAGGCATAATTAAAAAGGTGTTCCTGGTGTGTCATCAGTTCCGCCGGGACTTACAGATCCCTCTATGTTTCCACCACCTCCTCCAGTAGGTCCTTCTTCACCAGCAAAACTATCACTCAAACTTTGAGCTGTAAAAATATCTGACATTTGCGGTTCTAAACCTAATTCAACATTACCAGATGCTCTTGACCCTAAAATTTTATTTAATCCAAAAGGTAGTTTTCCTTGATCCGCAAGTCTTTGTCCTGACATAGCCATACCTAGAAAAGGATTAATTAAATATCCTAAAGCAGTCATGCCTAAGCTTGGTGCTTTCGCTCCCACAGGAAGATCTATTTTATTTATACCTCCTCCAAAATCACCGCCACTGTCTTGAATCATGTTTGGTGTGTTCATTATACCACCAGTTACGGTTTGATCACCTAATCCAAAACCTTGCGATTCCAAGAAAGCAAGTATCTCTTCCTCTGTAGCGTTAGGATTTAAATTTGTGTAATAAGTTCTTAAAAATTGTTCCATTAAACGAGTCCTCTATCTTTTAATCTGATCATTTTTTCCTCTTCTGATAATAACGCTTGTTCTGTCATAGTCAACCCGCTTTCAGTCACTGGTGGTGGGCTTTGTACTATCGCTGCATTTGGCATAGGTTGCTCTGGTAATGGTGGTATCATGCTAGTGTCTGGCTCTGGTAATAAATACTTTTCTACATCAATATTAAATTCTTGGTTTAGTTTTAATTTAGACATGTCTTTTTGTAGTTTTTCTAATTTTCTTAATACTCTCATATTTAAAGGATTAGGTATATTTTTTTCATCTGATTCTTTTGCATAAGCTGCAATTACATCAGAGCTAATATTAAAAGGATCAAATTTATTGTTTTCTATAAATCCATAAAGTCTCGTAGCATTTCTATCAGCAAACTCTTCTGCTATTTTTTTATCTCTCATACCTAAAACTTTTACGGCATCGTATAATCTTCTCATTTTACTGTACGTTTCATATCTTTGTTTGTTTGCCTTAAGGAATTGTTTAATAATTATATTATCATCTTTAACAGGATCTCCTGATCTTGTGTCAGCAAAAATTAAATTTCTTTCAGCCCTAGTTTTTCTGTTAAAATCTTGTATTCTAAAGTTAAGAGTTTTTTCAAGATTAACTGGCACTTTTCTAAATCCAAATAGCCCCATAAGCTCATCAGGTATTTCATATTTTGTGCCTTTTACAGTTTGATCTGTTAAAGCTTTGTATAATCTTATCAGCTGTTCTCTAGATCCTGGTGATAGCTCTTTAGCTGCGTACTCTATCGCTGCTGCGTACTTATCTCCTGGCTCATCTCTTTCGTTCCATATTTGTCTACCCTCTTTTGTTCTTCCTTTTCTAGCAAATATGTCTAATACAGTTCCTATCCAAATAGATTCTTGGATAAAAGGCTGAAAGACTTTGCCTGTAGATTTTACAATACCATCTAACAGTTGTGGCACTAAGGGTTGATCTGGATTTCTTTGTACTTGAGATAATGTAGTTTGCACTGGTTCAATCATCGTGTCATAGAAAAATCCGTGACTAAAATCTATATATTTATATTTACCATCTTCATATACAGGTAAAATAGTATTGTCTTCTGACCATGTAGGTAATACTTCTCTAAGAGCATTAACTTGATCTCTAGTGACACCATATAAAAGTCTAAAACCTTCTGTTGCTATAACAGGTATTGCAGCGTATGTTGCTCCTTGTCCAACTAAACTATTGTAACCAATCTGTTTTCTAACAGGATCTTTAATTTCTTTTAATGCTCTAACAGTTGTGTTTACACCTGTTCTATATATTTCTGCTGGAAAGGCAGCAAAACTTCCAAGTGGTGATCGTCTAATACCTTTTACAAAGTCAGATACGTAGGCATAGTTTGGTACAGTTTCTCTTACAATTTGCGCTGCTTCTTTCATCAGATCAAGATCTGAGGGTTTAGTTGCTTGTGTTACAACTTTACCTGTTGCATCTTTAATACCTTTTTTAATTGCAACTTCAAAAGCATTATTCAATTTATAAAACTCTGCTAAAAAATTATATACTCTAAACAAATCATCTTCTGCTGTATATAAATCTTGTGCAACATCATATAATCTTTTAAATTTACGTGTGCCTGTATTTAATACTTTATTAAACCATTTATCTGTTGTCATGTTAGCCGTTCTTAATTGTGTAATATCAGAAAAAATACCTTCAAGTTCTCTAGCTACAATGTTTTGGTTAGTAACACCTTCTTCTAATAAAAATCTATATAAAGCTTGATCTGGAGGTGCGTTTCTAAATTTAGGATTACCTGTCATTCTGTACAACAATTGTGGTTGCACAGATCTTCTAGATTTATCTAAAAATTCTACAATTTTTTTAGGTGGTATTAATATGTTTCCTCTATGTATTGTTGTAAACATAGAAGAGAAAAAGTTTCTAGCGTGTGTAAAAGGACCTAAAATGGTTTTTGCAGCTTGTGATAAACCTTTTGGTATTAACATCAAAGCTCTATAAATTGCACTTCTAGTAAGTGCGCTACCAACTACAGCATCACCTACTCTAATGGCTTCACCATATGGAACTGTTGTAAAGTATCCATCTAACGGACTTTTATATATTGTTTCTGGTAAGGCTGTTTTTAAACTTAATGGTGTTTTTGCTATTTCTTGATTAGGTAAATTTACAACAGCATCATTGTAATTTTTAAAAAATATAGGTCTACCTATTTGACCTTTGATAACATCAGGATTACCTTGTTTTATCGCTGCAGCTATTCTGTTACTGTCATCTAATAGTGTTTGATAAAATTTATCTCTTGCAATAGTTTCACCTAGCTCAGATGCTACAGCATAAATACCTTTTTGTGCATTTCTGTACTCACCAAACAATTTTTTGAATGCGTTAAGATCAGATTCCGTCTGTATTAATCCACCTTTACCATCAGGTTTAAATTTACCTGTAGTAATATACTTACCCATATTAACTCTTTGCACAGCTTTATCTGCTAATGCACTTTGTTCTCCAATATCAAATACCAAAGCGCCTGTTGTTTTATCTTTAAATGCATTTTTAGTTATGTCAGTTACTAGTTTATTAGCCGTGGCGTCATCTAAACTTTTACCGTTTGCTCTTGCATATTTTTGCAAGATCTGTGCAACTTCTTTTATATCTTCAGCTACAGGTCTATATCCGTTAAATAAACCCCTGTTGTCATCTATAATTTTATAATCCACAGTAAGTTGATTTTTTATTCTTTCATTTAATATTTTGTTTAATTTTTCTGTGCCCGCTGTAACATTTTTACTTGCACTAATTAATGATTTTAATCCTGCTGTAGTGTTTCTAAAAGCTGTAGAGTCTTTAATAATTTTATTTACAGAGGCTTTGGACACACCTAATTTATCCATGGATTCTCTAAACGTTTTTAAAGCTTTATTAGAAAAACCAGGAAAAGCTATTGATTTACCTTTTACAACGTCATCTGTAGATTTAAACATAAACTCAGATATAAGTTTTGACATAGCGTCTGGATCTTTTAATGCTTGCGCCGCGCCACTCGTTTCTTTTGATATAGCTCTTATTGTATCATCAAAGTCAAAGGCAGCATCTTTTGCTAATACTTTTATAGCAGATTTTTTACCTTCTAATTTTTGTATACCATCAAATAATTCTTGAGTTTTATTACTTCTAGATCTAAATGGTCTACCAACAAACCTATCTACCCATCTTTCTAGCATGCTATCACTGTATGCAAGATCTTTACCTTTTTGTAAAATAAGTTTACCAATCTTACCTGTGCCCACCACAGCTGGTATAATAGGAAATCCTAACTCTGCACCAAATTTTAATCTATTTAATAATTGTCTTTGTGCATCTTCAGCGCCTTGTTCTCTTTGATTTCTATCTAATCCTGTTGGTAAAAAATCTAAAAAATCCCAATCACCAAACGTACCTATATTTTCTACGTCTGATACAATAAAACCACCACCAACTCCTCCACCAACAGCGATGGCTATAAATTTATCTTTGCCTGTTATTCTATTTAAATCATTTGCTTTTTTAACAGCTCTTGCTGCGTTAACGTTGTTTGTAGTCTTAACATATCTACCGCCTTTGATAGCGCTTACTAATTGTCTAACTTTTTGAGATGTTTTTTCTATGACAGGTATGGCCGTCTTTTGTGCTATTTTACCTGCACCATATAACTGACCAACAGCTTCTGTAATTTTACCAGCTGCTGTTTCTGCTGCAACTTCTGATGATGCTTTTTCTATTTTACCTAATGTTGTTTGATCAAAGGCTTCTGTTAATTTACCTGTTAATGTTTCATCATAGGGTATGCCCTCTTCTTGAAAAATATCATACAGTAAAGTTCCAAACGTAACTAGACCTTTTGGTATTTTTATACCAGCACTAATACCTGCACCAGTCAAAGACTCTACAAGAGATACATCTTCTTCTACTTCTTTACCTTGTACTTTGTCTACAATTTTACTGATACCTCTTATTGTCTCTTCTGTAATTGTACCAGTAACGCTGTCTTGTGATATTATACCTTTTTCTTTTAAAACATCTAAACCAGCAGGTTCTTCTACTTCTGTTGTTTCTTGTAATTGTAAGTCTTTATCTTTGACTACTTCGTCAACTTGTTCTTCTTCTAATGTGTTGGTGAACTCAAAACCCTCTGGCAGTTTGAATGTGTCAGACATTTAAACTCCTTTCTAAACTCCAGGTAATTGTATTAACTTACCTTTTGTTTCATCAAATACAAAAAATCCATTTTCTTCAATTATAAAATAAGTTTTATTACCAGTAAAGTCGTCTTTATCTCCTGGTATTAATGTTTTAACTTTTTTATTATTTATCTCTTCAGGTGTTCCTAAAGTATAATTACTACCTTGATAGTAAGGATTTTGTTTATCTATGCTTGCTAACAAACCTTTATTTGTTTCTATTTTTTGTAAAGCATTAGCTATTAAACCTTTTTCTACTTCTGAATATTTTGGATTTCTCATAAAGTCTTTAAACTTACCAAGTTCACTTCTTACTTCTTTTGCTTTACCTCTAGCTACATCGAATGGTGATGTTTCTTTTTTATATAAATCTGTCATAGCTTTGTCTCCAGCTACATCTTCAAGAGTAAACAGTTTTCCTGTTTTAGGATTTATTCTATTTTTTAATGCATTATATAATTTTCTAGTATCAGAAACTTTTGATTTAGATATTAAAGCTGTAGCTAATTTTCTGTTTGATAGATCTTTTAATTGTTGAGTTTTTACTGCTCTATCTAAACCTGGTTTAATACCACCAAGTATTTCTTGTAATTTAGTTCCGCCTGCTGCTTTTCCTGCAACTAGATCTGGTCCTGCTGTTAATAAAAATTGTGTAAGCGGATTTGATAATGGACTTCCTCCACCAACAGCATTTATTAATTTCATTTTACGTTCTACATCACTTACAATTTCTTGATCCACTGGACTAAGTGTTCCTTTGAAAAACATTTTTCTAGGCTTGATACCAGTCATAATACCTTCCATGACTTCACCACCTTTTCTAAACATAGGTCTTTTTAATATTCTACTCATATTACGCAAACTTTATTGGCGCTGGATTAATTAATCTGTAAATACCAGCTAATGTTGCTGCAGTTCCAAGTCCTGTAGCTAATCCTGATGGTGCAGGTGTGGCTGGTAACACATTTTCTCTACCAGGATATCCTGCAATTAATTGTGTAACGCCAGAACCAAATTGTTGTGCTGCAGTTAAATCTTGAAAAGCTCTTTGTTGTGCAAGTTGTTGATCAGCTGTTAATCCTGCTTGTGTTCTTCCTGTTTGTGCACCACCTATTGTTGTTAAACCTGCAATCTGTTGTCCTACTAATGCAGGAAATTGTTGTGCTAAATTTAATTGACCAGCTGTTAATACTCCTTGTTGGTTAAAACGTTGTGCAGCTAAATTTTGTGCTTGACCAAAACCAGTTTGTCTTAATTGTGCTTCTAATGCTGCTCTGTTTAAATCAGACTGTGATTTAAAAAGAGCTCTTTCAACACCTTCTCTTGTTCCACCAAAAGCTCCTGATTGCACTGCTTGAGCTTTCATATTTCTTAAACGTCTAGCTTCTTGATCTTCAAATGATTTTAATGTCGTTTTGATAACATCTTCTTGATACGGAGACATGTATTCTTTATATGCATCTGGACCAACTAATCCTGCTGCATCTTCTTGTAATTTTGCAGCTTGGTCTAAGAAAGGTCTAAAACTACCAAGACCTTTATCTCCTACAGCTAAAGCTTCTGCATCTGTAATTGTTTTGCTTGGGTCAGCAATAAATTCTCGACCCATAAAATCAGCAAGATTTAATTGATCTGACTTAATGCTACCTATACCTTTTGTTAAATCATCAAGATATACTTTTGCTGCTGCTTGTATAAATTCTGCCGGTTCTGTTCTTACTACTTCAGCCATTATACTCTTCCTCCTGCTTCTAATTTTTTCATCATATCATACATCCTTTGTGCACCTACCTCAACGTTTCCGTCACCTGCACCTCTTACAGCGTCTGCTGTAAATACAAACTCATTATTTGATAACATCGCTGGGATATCATCTGCTTTTTCTTTTATACCAACTGGCTGTATAAATCCACCAGTTTCTCTAAGATCTAACTCTTTAACACCTTTCGGGTTTTGTCTTACAGGTAGCCCCTCGATGCCCGCCGCTTGCATGGCGTTATCGCTAGCTGTATCACCTTCGGCTTTTTCTTTTCTTTCAATAACTTCAATGCCCTCTCTATCTAAAGACATACTTCCACCTAACATTTCTTCTAATTCTTTTTCTGTTACAACTATTAGTTTGCCATCTGGTCCTATAATCACAGCACTTTTTTGACCTCCCATACCCATTTTAGCTAATCCTTGTAATCCTCGCCCAGGTGTTCCTTCATCAAAATTCATTCTACCACCTAGAGCTGCTAGACCTCTTCCTTCTGTTTTCATCATACTCATTCTATCAAATTCTTCTTTAGCTTTATCTGCTGCCTCTTTAGGAGAAAAACCTAGATCTAAATATTTTTCAAATAAAGCTTCTAATATTTTATCGTTCTCTATATTAGATGCCATTTTTATTGGAATGTCTTCTTCTATTCCAAAGTCCCCTGGTTTTGGTCCAAAAGGATTTACAGGTTGTGTTGGGTCTGGTGGTAATACTGGACCTTCAGCAAAACCTACTCTACCACCCACAGCGTATGCACCCATACCAGCTGTATACTCAGCCGCATTAGTTTCTACAAACTCTTCTACGTCTTCTTCTTGAGCTTTTGGGTTTAAATTTTTATAATATAGTCTTAAATAATTTTTTAAAGTTGTTGGATCTTTTAATTGTTCTTCTTGTTGTTCTGGTGTTAAACCAAATTGACTTGTAAGAAAAGCGGATAGTCCACCTAACGCAGCAAACTTACCTAATTTACTACCACCTGTAATTTTATTTAAAAATTGACTAAAAGGACTTCCAACAGCTTTTTGTTGAGCAGGGTTTCCGGTCGCTGCAAATAAACTAGCTCCTGGTAAATTAGAAAGACTAAAACCAGTAGGACCACCAGAAAATAATTTTCCAAACTGGCCACCACCTAATTTAAATGTAGCTGCAGCTAACAATGCCGCTTTACCTGCATCTGATGAAACTATATCTTTAATACCTCTAGCAGCTTTTTTACCAAGATCTTTTACCGTATCTGCAACACCACCAAAAATAAATTGCTGTCTTGGACGAGCGTTCATAATACCGCCACCCATATATAATTGTCTTTTCATCTGTCCTCTTGATATTGTCATAGTTTAGCTAAATTGTTATAGGCAGGCATAAAATCCTGTATCTTCCAATCTACTTGGTTTTACCAAATAAATCAAGGCTTGGCATAATGACTTTAATATCTCTTCTTATATCTGCTTCCGGCACTCCTTTTGCCTTCCAATCCTCATCATTCTTATATACTTCGCCTGTTTTTAAATTAGATATAGTCTCTATTATCTCTTTTGGTTTTATGACTTGCATTACGATGTTACCTCTCTTGGTCTTATCTCTAATATAGATGCTATAACATGTAGCTCGTTAGCATCACTAGCCTGTACTTTTAGTATCTCACTCTCCTCCATAACCAAAGGTTGAGTTAAAAGTTCTACAGTTGTGTTAGAAGATACAGCTTTAGATTTAAACAAACTAAATATGTTAGATGACGAATCAACTAACGTAACAGTTATACTAGCCCCAGACCCTGCATCCTCAGATACTAAGATAGATTTTACAACAGTTGTTGTTGCAGTGGGCACTGTATACAACGTTGTAAGATCTGTTGTAGTTAAGTCTACTTTTTTATTTTTAAAACTATTAGCCATTAATTTAAAAAGAAGTTTTGTGCATCAACTTCATCCTTTAGTTCTTGTTGGTATGTTGTATTTAATTTTTGCACGATTGCATCAAGATCTCTAACCTGTGCATCAGCTACATCTTGTCTGTATGTTGGTGAAGGTCTTGTTAGTATTTGCACTATCTTTGCCATTATCTTCTTCCGTCTGGTTGTATGTCTAATCTAAATCCACCAAGTTTCCAATTCTGTGATGATCCTGTGTTTGCTACCTTTAAAGACACCGCTCTTGCTCTAGCTCTTGTATCTACTTTAGTTGTAGATGATGTAACTGTAAAAGGTCCAAGAGGTGAACTTGCTTGACTGCTATTAGAAAAGTTTCTTAAATTTAATGTAATTTGTGTATTACCTGTTTGAGATAAAAAGTCTGGTATAAATCTTCGTATCTTTGCAAACACTTCACCATCACCACCTTGACTTATATCAAAATCTCCTGATTGTATATTAGCAGACACCGTTGTTACTGCTGAAGCTGTAACTTGATCTGTGCCTTTTTCATGTTCGTAATATATCGTACAGCCATCAGTATTACCCACAACATCATAAGATGCGTTTGAGCTAGCATCGTAATCAGTTGCGTGTGGTTTACCAAACACAGAAGAGTCTTGCCACGTTGTTCTATCTAATGTGCCTGTTGTCCATATGGGTCTTTCTGGAACAGATTCTTGATAATTATAAGTTACAACTCTATCTATAACGTTAGAGTTTTCTGTGCAATAAAACCAATTAATTTCACCAAACAAATTATTTAATCCAGCGTTAATTAATTGTGATGCTGTTGTATTTAAATCATTATAAACAAAATCCTCTACTAAACATGGTAATGTTTGTAAAGCACCAGCATATTTAAAGAAACCATTTTCTGACATCCAGTATGCAGCACCATCTACTTCAACAGCTGCGTTCTGTCCTATCAATCCACAGTTCGTGCCTACTTGTGTAAAACCAAATGTTAATGGATCGCCAATAAAACGCATTGTAAATAGTGCGGTGTCTGTCCAAACATAAATTGCATCTCTACCTCTAACCGCTCCTACAATTCTAGATCCATCTGCAAGTCTTTGTGCACCCGCTGTGTTTGTTGATGTCTCTGAATACGAGTTAATATTTTCTTGATCAGAGAATCTAATAAACATTTGATCTTGTGTAGACTGATCTCCTATTGTTGTTTCTGTGCCAAAGAATACTAAGTGCCTATCTGGTGTAGATACAATCATATCTCTTGATGCTGTTGGTGCATTTTGTATAAGCGTGGCTCTTGTTGCTACAGCATTTGTTGCATTAGAGTCCCATTCAAATACTTGTCCATTATGTATTAAAGCTATAATTTTATCTCCAAAGTTATCTATAGACCACATGCCTGGATCTATAACTAAATCTCCAGAAGCTTCTTCTCCCCATGCAACATAGTCTGTAGAGTTAGTTACTGTGTCTGCATTTGAGTGCGATGCAGCCGTGGTATTTCTAACTCCTCTTGTTACGCCCGTTAAAGTGTTACCTGATATACCTGTGTAAGAAATTTCTTCAGTCCCTATCTGAATAAAACTTGTTCCTGACGATGGAAATAACGTAGCGTCAGTTAAGACTATTGTTGTCGTAGAAGCATTAATACCTCCGTTTAAACTCGTTTGTGCCTCTCCCGATACGGTACCACCCCATTGTCCTAAACTCCAACCAAAACCAGGAAGCTGTCCTGCAGGTCCAACACTATAATAAGATCGTACCCTAATTCCTCCAGTTGGGCCTCCTCCAGTTCCACCTTCTACTGAGGGCATTGTAATAGTAATTTCTGTTGAAGAATCAACAGATGTAACCATAAATTTTTTATCATCAAAATCAGAAGCACCATAGTTTGAGTTTGTAATTGTGCTAAAATTATCTAATAGAATAATATCACCCGCGCTAAGATTATGATCACTTGAAAAGGTTATTGTAACTGTTGCTTGTCCATTAGTGGTTGTAAAAGCATTTGTAAGAGTTGTGCCTGATGGATTAACTAAAGGGTGTATATCATAAAACACGCCACCTGAGTATGCATATAAAATTCTGTTTGTACCAATGATAGAAAATTTTTGACCTGACTTATTAACGATATGGTGCATAGCTCTAGCTGCACCAGTGAGTTTATTCTCACCTAATTGAGACCAACCACCTATTTTCTCTGGTGTCGAGTATCTGAATCTCACATTATCACCATCAACCCACTGACCTTCAGCTTGAGTCGGAGTAACTTGTTTATTAAATCCAGGTAAAAATTGTACTTTTTGTAACGCCATAGACCTCCAGATTATAATAGATCGCGTCGATATTCAACGTTATTTGACTATTCCTAGCATAGGTCTTTTATCATACAAATTGCTTTTTGCAAACTGCCCATCTGCATGATTATAGTGTAGGAATACTTGACCACATAATTGACCCTCAAAAGGCTCTCTCCAGTGCTCCAACTCGCATCCAGAATAAATAAGCATATCTCCTGGTTTTAGGTCTACTTTTACACCTTTGGGTGCACCGGGCTTATGTATATTCTTATACTCGTCTATGACGTTGTTAGACCCCGTAGGATCGATAAATATAGGCCATGCATCTCCACCTAGGTTTAGTGTAGTTGATATCTCACAGCTAGGTCTATCTTTATGTCTTCTTAGGATATTACCTTTTCTATAAAGTCTTGTATAAGAATAAGTAGGCACTAGTTTAAGTCCTGTCTTCTTCTGCATCACAGCTATGGTTTTAACTAGTAGTGTCTCCATTAATCTGTCACCATATTTAGCGTAAGAGTTTGGAACTTGTGGATCGTTAAAATTACCTACAAGTTTATTAGCTGTGTGAGTTAAACCATTGTTTATCATCCAAAGATCTGCTTCTGCTGATATTTGTAAATATCTATAAGCTATGTCTGCCACCTCTTTTGATATAGCACCACGGATAACCTGGTATTTATTTTTTTTAAAACTCATATTTGTATAAAATTATAAGATACAGATATTCTCCAGTTCTTTTCACCTTTGTCTGTATTCATATTTATATCAACACCATGGGGAAGCCAAGATGGAAAAAATATCATACGTCCTTCCATGGGTTCGTAAGCACATACCCTCCATAGTTGTTCGGGCAGATTATCTACTCTTCTAGGCATGTGTGTATTAGGTCCTGGTCTAGGATCCTCTAAAAATAATTTACCTGAGTTCTTTGGCACCTTAATATAATATACACCTGACCACATAGAATTAGGATGTGTATGTGTTTTATTATAACTGTAGGTAGGATTAATATTAGCCCACATATTACCAAGTCCTAGTTTACCTGTAATGCCAAAGTCTTGATTACACTCGTAAGCCATTTTAAATAATTCGTCTATAAGAGGTTTATATTCTTTTCTCTTATCCATGTCGGTTTTACTATGCCAACCAAAACCAGAGTTAGTTTTCTTCTCTCCCTCTGGATCTGCTTTATGCCACTTCTTTATTTCTTTAAATAAATATTTATTAAGTTCTTTAGCGTTAGGTATATCTTTAAAATAAACAGCGGTTGGAAATAATATCTTTCTTTGAAGTTGACTCATTTAAATGGTGGTCCTCCAAACCACATTACCAAAGATTTTCTTACACCTTTTTTAACCGGTGCAACTTTGTGTCTTAAAAATGATGCAAAGAATATAGCTTGTCCTTGTTTCAAGGGCAAAGGCTTACTATCACCCATCTCTGAAAATAAAAGATCTCCACCTGTAAACTCTGATGGATCTGATAATAAACAAGTCATAGATATTTTTCTAATTGGATTCTGACCCTCTTGACCAAATGCGTTGAGATCCATGTGCCAATCATAAAAACCTTTTTTAGGGTACACGGTAAACTGTGCAGGCTCAGTAAGTCTTACACCATCAAAATAAAAATGATTTAAGTTTACAATAGATAATTGATTCTCAATCACTTTGTACATTTGTGGTAATTTATCAAAAGGTATCCAAGATATAGTCGTTACTCGTTTCTTAGTATCGTATTTACCTTCTTCACCTCCACCCACTTTAGCTTGTTCAGGTGCACACTGATGACCAGCATCAATAATCATCTTACATTGTTCTGGTGTAAAGATAGGTTGTGTGGTTGTGGCAACATAAGATTGCCATCGTGGCATTCTAGGTATCATTCGTTTTGTCCTGATCCAGTTCTTGAAGCTACAGGATTATAATCAACATCAACATTACAAACTAATGTTCTTCTTGTTTCTTTAGTTCCGTTAAATGGATATACACAGTGTCTCATGTCATAAGGAAAAACATAAAAATCTCCTATCTTCATATTAGGTGAATAGTCTGTTTTAGAAAACTGACCGTTAGCTGCACCAATAATTTGTAGTCTACCATTCATAGGTTTCTCTTCAGCAGAATATTCTACACCTGTTTCTTTTGGTAATTTTAAAATCATCACAGAAGATAAACCTGTATAAAGTTTACCTTGATGGATATGCACAGGATTATATTCGTGTGCTTTCATTTCGTTAACCCAAATAGAGTTTATAGATTTTTCTGTTGGACCTATCTTATTCCAATTTGTGTAGTGATCAAAGATACTATGAAACCATTTCAGTATATCATCAGGTAAGAAACAATGCTGGTGCATCTTATCATTGTTAGGACCAGAGTAAAACAAAGATACTTCGTCTTGTATCTTACCAACTAACTGTTTGTTGGCTTTTGGTAATTGTTTCTTTTGTCTTTCGTAGATTTCATTAAGACCTACAAATACCTCTAAAGGGACCTGGTATTTTAAGACCGTCTGACCTAAATAAACAAAGTCAAATTTCATTTTAATTTTTTAGTTTTCTTAGCGTCTAAAGATAAAGTGTTTTCTCTCAAACCTTTTTCTAAAGCCTCTAGTTGTCCTAATACATTAAACACTTCAGGTTGTGATGTACCAGGAGTTATTGTTTCTTTCTGTCTTTGTAATCTTAATAGATATGATTTAGCTTGGTGAGTGTTCACATCTCTTTTATCAAAGTTACCATCATCAAACTCTTTTTTAAGTTTAGACCAAGTAGCTACTTCTCTCATTCTATGTTTAGCCACAAGTTCCATCTGTGCTTTACCATATAATTTTTCTTCTAACTCTACTTGTTTAAGTTCTTTTTCTAATGGATCTTTTTCTTTTTTAATATCTCTTTGTAGTTTCTTTATCTCAACTTCATTCTTCCTAGCATCGAAAGATAAGTGAACTAAATTTTCAAAGTGTGTATTCTGTTCTCTTACAGATTGCCAATACTTTGCAGCTTTCGTTGGATATTTATTATCAGATAACACAGAGAATCTCATTTCTGTTTCTGTACGAAACATTTGTTTCTTCATCCATGTATCTTGTAACTCTGGTATTAATTTCTTAAAATTTTTAACATCATCCTTATCAAGGATATTAGTTAAATACTTTGACTCTGTTTCTAGCTTGGTAGCTATATTACGTTTTTCTTTTGACATTCTATCTCCTTCATTAATTCTAACGTCTTTATATACCTTTCTATATAAAGGTCAAGTCTACGATACGGTTACTGTAGATAATGCATTATCTGCTGTCCATTCTTCTGTTGCATTACTATTACCAGGGTTTCCACCGGCAAGTAATGCGTCTATAGAACTTGAATTATGAGCTGGAGCGCCAGTAAATCTTGCAGTTGATACATCATTTACTTCTGTAAAGCTACTTCCATTCCATGATTCTGTGTTTGCTATTTGAGTAGCAGGAGAACTTTTATAGCCAGCAAAAACTAAACCTGCAGTTGTTGTTCCAGATGCTCCAGCAAAATATCTAGCTTGGTTCATATCTGCACCTTCTGACCAACTAGAACCATTCCAAACTTGGTTATTGGCTATAGCA